>ERZ791830.1427-NODE-1427-length-14960-cov-2.859175_pt1 | contig 14960 bp, 9 predicted proteins | sample MGYA00509945_ERZ791830 | MGnify/ENA primary metagenome ERZ791830 (study PRJEB30046, sample SAMN00792021) | human gut metagenome | study: EMG produced TPA metagenomics assembly of the A metagenome-wide association study of gut microbiota in type 2... | reverse complement strand
TGAATAAACAGGCTCAACTGATATTCATTGATACGTTCTTCTTCATCATAAAAATTATCCCAGATAAAGCTCGCATCCTCACGGTCTTCTGCAAATGTATTGCACGCAAGGATCTCTTTATACTTATAATGACTGTTCATATCAAATACAAACACACCATCTTCTTTTAAAAATTCTCTGACTCTTCTGAATGCTTCTTTTAAATCTTCTTCCTCTAGAATATAATTCATACAATCGCAGATACTAACCGCTGCATCTACCTGCTGCGGAAGCTCTAATGACACCATGTCCTGCAATACATATAAAATATGATCATCCTCTTCACTAGCCGCGATCTCCAGCATATCCATAGAATTATCAACAGCCGTAACCTGATAACCTTCTCTTGCAAGCTTTCGTGCCATCTTTCCTGTCCCACATCCAAGATCTAATACCTGTGCATCTTTATCAATCTTATATTCTTTGAATATATTTAAAATATTTAAAAGCCATTCATCATATGGGGTCTGATCCATAAATTCATCATACACCCTTGCAAAATCTCTGTAACTTTCCATCTCATCCTCTTATAGTAATGGTGCCAGTAATCGTAAGACACTCTGCGTCAATGTTTTTCTTAAATTTCCTTGACACATCTCTTTTGTGATCCTCTGGCTGATCTCAAATGTTTTCTCCATATCATGTTTTAACTGCATAACTGCATCATTCTTATACATAAAAACACCATTTTCAAAATGCAGATAAAGGCTTCGATAATCCATGTTGATCGTTCCAACTGTTGCCACCTTATCATCACTTGCAAAACACTTTGCATGAATAAACCCAGGAGTATATTCATAAATATGAATTCCAGCTTCCACCAACTGCTTATAATAAGATTGTGTCAATAAGAATACTAACTTCTTATCTGGAATTCCAGGAGTTACGATCTTTATATCAACCCCTCTTTTGGCAGCAAGGCAAAGAGCTGTTGTCATCTCGTTGTCAATGATCAGATATGGGGTGTAAATATAAACATAATGATTTGCAGTATTAATGATATTTAAATATACATTCTCTCCAACAATCTCATGATCTAATGGATTATCCGCATAAGGTTGTATAAATCCCTTTCCTTTAAAGGCATCTTCATAATGCTTATGTGGCAGAAAGGCTCCATATCCTTCATCTGTCTTACGGATCGCATTCCATACCTGCAAAAACATAACAGTGAAATTCCACACTGCATCTCCCGTCACCTTAAGTCCAGCATCTTTCCAATATCCAAAACGTTCAACCTTATTAATATATTCATCAGATAAATTCAATCCACCGGTATATGCTGTATGCCCATCGATCACAACTACTTTTCTATGATCTCTGTTATTCCATGCCGTTGAAACAAATGGTTTGATCGGATTAAATGGCATCGCCATGATTCCAAACCGCTCAAGCTCTTTGTAATATTTATAAGGGAGCAGATCCACACATCCTACATCATCGTACATAAAACGTACTTCAACACCATCATTGACTCTGTCTTTCAGAACTTCCAAGATCGTATCCCACATATATCCTCTTGAAACAATAAAAAATTCCATAAAGATATAATGCTTTGCCTTCTTAAGGTCCTCGATCAGTTCTTCAAACATTGCCTCTCCCGATGGATAATACTTCGCATCGGAATTCTCGTAAATCGGATATCCACCATACTGATCTATATACTTTGCCTGTCCTGCGACCTGATAATCTTCCTGTTCCAGTCTTTCCATCACTCCATAATCCTGTCCAAGCAGAAATTCTGTATCCTCGATCGACTGTTCAAGTTCCATACGGAGCTTCTTCGCTGGCTGCTTATCTCCCAGGACCAGATATAAGAATCCGCCAAAAATCGGAAACAAAAGGATTGGTATCGTCCATGCAAGTTTATACGCCGGATTATCATCTTTATTCGCAATATAAATCACAACAGTAATGCTGAATATGCGAAATACCCATTCGATCGCTTTGGAATATTCTCCGATCACCACAACCATATAGGTCATCCAGATCATCTGTAAAATGATCGCAACGGTCACGAATACCAGTCTTCGAAGTAAAAATTTAAGAATTTTTGAAATTGGTTTTGTTAAATGTTCTGCTATCTTCATCTTACGTCCTTACCTTCTTCAAAAGCTACTTCTTTTCATCTTAACATAGATACCATTCAATTTCAATTTTTATTTCATGAATCCTGACATCATGCAGCCTCCCGCTGCCCCGCATTCCATGATCTTTGCAATATTTTCTTCATTAATTCCACCAATTCCATACACCGGAATCTTGACCGCATTTACCACATCCGTCAAAAATTCAAGTCCCCTTGGCGGCAGACCTTTTTTACAATCTGTCACAAAGACATGTCCTGCAAACACAAAATCCACCCCCAGTTTCTGTGCTTTTATCGCCTCTTCTGGCTTATGGATCGATGTGCTGACAGATTCAAAATCAGACAGATTCCCCGCTTCTTTTAAAAATACCGGATATGGAAGATGAATCTTCTTGATTCCAAGTCTTCTTGCCACATCAATAAAATTATGAATGGTTAAGGAAGCACCGTTTCTGTCACAGATTTCCTTACATTTCTCTGCGATCTCATAGTACTCTTCTTCTGACAGATCCTTTTCTCTTAATACGATCGTTTTCACATCCTTCTTTGACAGATCTTCGATCACATCAAAAAATGGTCGTTTACATAGATTTCTATTTGTCACTGCGATAAAACATGGTTTGTTCATTTTAACTTCCTTTCGTATTTTCCTGACTTTCCTTCTGCTTTCTTATCTTACGGTTCATGATCCCGCCTAATCTTCCTGTTTCACTGGCTGATAATGACTTCCATCCACTCTTCTTTAGTTGATCAAGCAGACCAAGTTCTGCAGCAGTTTCATATTTTAACCGTTCCATCTCATTCATTTCTTCGAATGTCTTTTCTATAAAATCCTTTTCCTTTGGCATGATCTTCTTCCTTTCTGATTTGTCATTTTCTATTCTTAGAATATGACAAATCAGAAATTTCATACATGCACGGGAATTGTTTTTTGCAGGGTTACAGAATAAATGTAAATTTCTTTTACACACTTTCCTGTGATCTTTTCCAATGCTTGTTGGTAAGATTCCATCTGTGCACGATAACGTCTGATCAAAATATCCTCTTCCCCTTCTCTGACACGGTCTGTTTTATAATCTACCAAAATAATTTTATCTTCTTCCTCAAAATATACATCAATAATTCCCTGAACAACAACAAAATCATCCGTTTTTGCATCTTTGTTCATGTCAGAAAATGGAATTCCCGTCACAAACTGCCGTTCTTTATAAAGCAGTTTCTTCTGTGCTGCCTCTTTCATCCTCTTCCCAAGTTCTGATCTCGTCAGAGCGAGGATTTCTTTTCGATAGATTACTTTTTCATATTCTTTTTTTAATTTTCCAAGAGAGATCCATCTTTCGATATCTTCGTTTAAACTTTTCATTGTATAGTCTTTGGAAAAATCTAGTAATTCAAAAACTTTGTGAATGATCGTACCTTTGGATGCCGCTGAAATCTTTTCAGTTTTCTTGACAAATGATGGTATCCTTTTTTCTTTCTCCATAGAAACAGATGAATACATCACTTCCTCAGTATCTGCTGCCTGACTCATACGTTTGATCTCGGATACTGAATATTTTAAACGGCCTTTTGTCTCTGCCTCATTGCGGTAATGATATGCAAAACTCTCTTTCAGCGCTTTTACATTTTCGTTTGGAATCTGATCATTTAGACGTTCATAGAAGATCTGGCGGTTCATCTCATGAAGAAGTTCATTTCCTTCCTGCTGCCACAAAAGATCTTCCAGAGTATAGATTTTCAATCGATAATCCTGTTTTGGAATCATCGGAAGTGCCTTTTTGATCCAGTCAAAATAACTCCTTCCGCTCAAACGATCAATTGCTGTGACCTCTCCTTTTGCATTCCAGTCAATATCATCTTTCTTGATCCCAGTCAAGATCAGTTTTTCTTTTGCTCTTGTCATTGCAACATAAAGAACTCTTAATTCTTCTCCTAAAGACTCTCTTGTCATCTGATTTTTGATCAGATTCTTTAAGATCGTCTTCTTTCTTGTACGATAAATGGGATCAACATGATCTGCTCCGATAAAATAATCTCCGTGGAAGATCATACTTCCATTCCCATCCCTTAAATTAAATTTCTGATGGATCTTTGATACAAAAACAATCGGATATTCCAATCCCTTACTTTTATGGATACTGGAAATACGGACCAGATCCTGATCTTCGCTCATCGTATTTGCCTCTCCATAATCCATATCGTATTCCCTGCACTGTTCGATAAACCGCACAAAATGAAACAATCCCTTGATCTGGCTGCTTTCAAAAGCTTTTGCATGTTCAACGAGCATCAGGATATTTCCTTGTCGTTTTTTTCCTTGCGGCATGGCTCCTGCATAATGATAATACCCACTTTTTTCTAGAGCCAGCCAGATCAACTGTGTTAATGGCAGATATGTCTTGGCATCCCGTAACAGATCAAGCAATTCCAGTGCTTTCTTTGATTTTTCCATCTTATCTTTCGTCTCACAAAGACATTCATAGAGAGAATCTTTTTCTCCATCTACCTTTAATCGTCCTAGTTCTTCCTCCGACATCCCGACCATTGGAGACCTTAAGACAGCTGCAAGATCAATATCCATATATATATTATCAACTACAGACAATAAACTTAATAACGTGCGGATCTCCACCGTATCAAAATACCCTTTCTGATTATTTGCAAATGCTGGGATTCCCACATTCATCAATTCTTTCTGGATCACTTCCGCATTTGTCTTCATAGAACGAAGCAAAATAACGATATCACTGTATTTGGCTTTTCTTAAAATCATATTGCCTTCTTCATCTTTTCCAGTGACCATCATTGGATCTTCTCCATCGATCATCTCATGAATCCTTGTTGCGATCATTCTAGCTTCCAAAACAACTGCATCTTCTTCCGAGTCTTTGACTTCATTAGATTCTAACAGTAACAGTTCTGTCTGTGCATCACATCCCTGTTCAAATTCCATCGTTGGAACAAGAGCAACATTTTGAGTATATTCGATATTTCCAAGATCTTCATGCATGATCTGGTAAAACACGTCATTGACAAATGTAAGGACCTCACTGCGGCTTCGGAAATTATTACGGAGCTCAATGAGCTGATATTCTTCCCCCTTTTGCTGATATCCATGATATTTTTCAAGAAACAGCTCTGGCCTTGCCAGTCGGAAACTATAAATACTCTGCTTAACATCCCCTACCATAAACATATTATGACCGCCTTCGGATTCTTTGGATACACTCCTTAAGATTGCATCCTGAATATAGTTACTGTCTTGATATTCATCGATATAGATTTCTTCGTATCCATCGGACTTTTCTCTTGCGATCTTACTTGGCACTGGATTGCCTTCCTCATCATAATGATCGATCAAAAGTTCCAGCGCAAAATGTTCCATATCATCGAAATCCATGATATTTTCATTCTTCTTTTTCTCATCATAACGGATCATAAATTCTCTCGTCAGATCGATCAATCCTTTTAATGGACTTTTGATTCTTCTTAATTCATGAAAAATTTCTGACTCATTTTCATAAAAATATGCTGCTTTCAGATCATCAAGCAGATTGTACGCCTGATTTCTTTCATACTTACACTGATCCTGAAGCATTTCATCAATCTCATCTGTTTTTTTCTTACGTCCAGAAAGTCGTGGTTTCTCCATCTTTACAAAGCTTTCACATAATTCAGAAAATGTCTGTGCTTCTTTGATCTTTATGATGATCTCTAAATCTTTTCGCAGTGTTTTTTCATAAAAATATGGTCCACCAGGAGAAAGTGCCAGTTCTAATGCTTCCTGAATCGTATCATATGCACCCTCTATCGAAAATCTTGCATCTCTTAAGATGATCTTCATAAATGGTGCCTGATCAAACTGTTCTTTTGTCTCTACTGAAATATTTTCTTCTGCCTGATCAAGCCATTTTTCTGGTTCTCTGTGGCTTCTTGCATTTTCATATAACTTTAAAATATATTCACTGATGATATTATCATTTTTTCCTGGAGAATAAGATTCGATCAGATTGATAAAATCTTCTTCTTTTTTCTCATAAGCTTCTTCCAACAGATCATCCAATATTTCTTTTCTTATTGCAGATAATCTTCCTTCATCCCCCGGTGCTGTATTCGGATCAATACCAAGCACATAAAAATAATCACGGATCAGATTCATACAAAAACTATGGATCGTTGTGATCTGTGCCTTGTGGATCAATGACAGCTGCTTAACAAAATGCTGATTTCCTGGAAATTCCCGCACCTTTTCATCAAGTGCCGCCATAATCCTTTCTTTCATCTCCCCTGCTGCTGCTTTCGTAAATGTCACGACAAGCAGATGATCCACATCGATTGGATGTTTTTCGTCCGTGATCTTTTGTATAATACGTTCTACCAGTACCGCCGTCTTTCCAGAACCTGCCGCAGCAGATACTAAGATGTCGGCATCTCTTTGATCAATGACTTTCTGCTGTTGTTTGGTCCAAGGCATGTTTTCCCTCCTCTAGTGATACTTTCTTAATCTTCTCTACCTGATCAACACCATCTTCATAGGCGCAGATATTCTTAAACTCACAATACTCACAAGGTTTTCTTCCTTCATATTCATATGGCTTTATAGAAATATCTCCATGCATCAATGAATTTCCAAGCTCTGTCATTTTCTTTTCCACAATTCTTCCCAGATTGAACAACTGTGTTGTATTTAAAACAGAAGATCTCTTGTCATATCCATTCTTCGTTGCACGAACCGGCAGTGTCAGATATCCTTCTGATCCCGTATGTTCCATATGATCGATCAACTGAAAATCTTCATTGACGACGCCACTCATCTTAAGATCTTTTAAAATCTTATCTTCCGCCTCATTCTCGTGTTCTACATTGACGATCGGATCATCCAAATGAAAATAAAACATTCCTGCCGGATATACCCGCTTTCCTGTTTTCTTTTCGCATAATTCCATCATTGCGTTCATATAAATGATCAGCTGCATCTGCAATCCATGAAAAATCTTGGCAAAATCAAACTTCTGTTTACCTGATTTGTAATCGATGATCTTTAAATATTTATTTTCATCATCTTCTATACTGTCCATACGGTCAACCACTCCAGAAAAGAACATTTTCTCCCCATCTTCTAAAGCAAACGTCATGGAATCTAAATGATTTTCCTCTCCAAAGGCAATCTCATATTCTTCTGGTGTAAAATCCCCCCTCTTAATATGTTGTTCCATCGCCCATACCGCTCGTTTAGAGATTCGTTTCATCCGCTCTAGAACATATTCATTTCTGTGGCTGCTCTCAAACAATTCTTTTTGAATATCCGTAACTGCCTGCTCGACCATCAGTTCTACAAATTCATCTCTTGATGTATCATCCGCAAACTTCCAATCACTGCGCTTTCCAACTAATTCCATCGTCTTATGGAAAACTTTTCCCATATCGGTCGGCAGGATTTCATACACCAGACGTTTTCGAAGTCTTAACCCATACTGCATAAAATGAGAAAATGCACAACCGGCAAACTTCTCCATTCTCGTTACACTTCCTGAAATCGTATCTCCATACAGATCATGAATCAGTTCCTTGCTCAATGGCAACGCCTGATTGGTGTAAAATCTTGCATCTACATAATCACCCACAGGTTCCAACTCTTTTAGAGCATGATATAACGTCTGCATCCATTTCATTTTCTCCGGATCATCGTCTCTTTCATCAAATTCCATCTCCTGCAGACAAAGAATCATCTGATCTAACGCTTCTTCCCTTGTATAGCCCGTCTGCACCTCTTCTTCCTGCATCGTAACCTTTAATTTTGGAAAAATGCGTTGAATCCTTTCAATAAAATAGGACGGACGGTTATTATTTCCTGCTGCATCCATCATGCGATAGGATAAATACAAACGATCGGTTGGTTTTGACACCGTAAGATACAAATAAAACTGTTCCATATAGGCAGACTGTTTGATGCCAGGCGCCAGATTTATTCCATAGGTTTCAAGCACTTCTCTTTGATGGTCATTGACAACCCCTCCACCGCCATTGGCTGCAGGAATCACACCTTCATTGATACCTAGGAAAAATAAGATTTTTACTTCTTCGGTTCTCGTTCGTTTCATATCACCGATCATGACCTGATCAAGACTTGGCGGGATCACACCAATCTGCATCTCTTCCAGTCCACTTTCCAAAACACTTAAAAAGTCATCATAAGAAAGCTTTTCTTCTCCCAAAATCTCTGCCATCTGTTCTAACAGGTCAATGACCTGTTCATAAACCTTTGCATAGGTTGCTGCCGCAATGAGATCTCCTGACGCCTCAAACATCTCCTGTTTCTTTACCATCTTTCCTTCAACATCCAATGTTTCCAGAAATTCATATAGATAGATAAGCTTTCTCTTGACCGTACTGCCTCTTCGCTTTAATCCAGTTTTTAATGTTCCAACTTCCTCAATAAAACGAATCCTTAAGGCTTCCGCTCTTCCAACATCTTCATCGGAAAATAACTTCGATGCAAATGGGCGGTTCCATCTGGCAAATCCACGAATTCCACAAGCCAGCACATAATTTTCCAGAAAATCTGCTTCTTCCATTGTAAAATTCGAGAAACCTGATTTTAAATAACGAAATACCATATCATATGAAAAATCTTTCTGGATCATCTTCAGAACAGAAAGGAGTGTTTCTATACATGGATTATTTAACAGTTTTCGATTCACATCTACGAAATATGGAATATGCAGATCATCAAAACTTTTTTCCAATTCATTTTGATAGCTGTCAAGATCCGCTGTTAATACAACAATATCTTTATATCGATATCCTTCTTCCCTCACAAATCGTTCAATCTCATTTGCCACTGTTCTACTTTCCTGCCTTGGATTCATAAAACAACGGATTTTAATATCTTCTGGTTCATCCTTGTATATCTCATATGGATAACGCTCGATATTCTGCTCCAGATGGCGTAATTCCTTAGAATCTCTCTCATCCGGCCAACAGATGATATCTGGCATCACCGGGGTTCCTGCATCCTGCGCAAGTTTGATCAGTTCATATTTTTCTTTCTTCGACATGGCGAATAGTTCGTATTCATGGTACTGACTTCTCACATAACGTCCATCTAAAGTCAATCCAACATATACATTTTTCCCGATCTTTAATAACTTTTCCAGAACTTTTCTCTGGATCGGTGTAAATCCTGTAAATCCATCAAGATAAAATGTCGCATTCTTTAATTTCTCTGATCGTTCCACTTTCTGTGCCAGAACATCTAACAATTGTTCAGAGATCAAGTATCGTTCCTTGATGTAATCTTCAAAATTCTCCATCACAAGAAGAATATCTTCCATCTTTGAGCGTAATCCTTCTTCTTTCATCCCATCTGTAATCTTCTTTAAATCTTCCATGGACACGTCATACTGATAGACCTCTGCAAAAAAAGATTTTAATTCATCAATAAATCCCTGTTTTTTCATGCTGGACGCAAATACTTTTAATTCTTCTTTATGCTGCTCCATAATCTTTCGGATCACCATAGATTTTCCTTCATCTTCCAAAAGGTCTTTCGGAATATATGATAATTCTTCGAATACACGATAAGTTAATCTGAAAAATCCCACCACATCAATGTTAAACGTTCCATGACGTGGATGTCTTGTAACCAGTTGTTTTTGTGCATTTAGCGTTGACTGGTCCGGCACAATAAAAAAGAACTCCTCATCTTCGTGTTCCATGGAGTCTTTGATCATCTGATCATAAATAAAATCTGTTTTTCCGGATCTCGCAGACCCTAGTATAAACTGTAATGCCATATCATTTCCTCCATTTTCTATCATTATATCTTATCCTTTATTTTCCGTAAAGATGTTCTAAATATCTCATTCCATTCATAAACTATAGATAGAATCTTTTAGGAGGATAACTATGTCATCAAAAACGAAAATTGTCGTATTAAAAGCACGGGAACTTATTTACACCGGAATCTTTATCTTACTTGGAATACTTTTGATCTTACTTTTGATCTTTATGTTTGTTCCTTCCCATAAATCAAAGAAAGCAAAAGAAACTTCCGGTTACACACAAGGTGTCTATTCTTCTCCATTAAAACTTGGAGAAAACGAATTAGAACTTTCGGTCACGGTAAAGGACGGCAAAGCAAGATCGATTTCTTTAAAACATTTAAATAAATCTATCAAAACAATGTATCCTCTGATCGAACCTTCTCTAAATGAAATCAATAAACAACTTCCAAAAGTTCAAAATATTGATGATATCAAATTTGACGGGCAAAGCCAGTATACGTATACATTATTAAAACAAGCGATCAAAAATGCATTAAAGAAGGCACAGGATTAACACCCCTGTGCCTTCTTTTTATTTCTTATATTCTTCTAATTTCTCTGTTTTTGTATTTCGTTTGTAGATCTTTCCTGTATCTTTATCTACATAGAAATCTCCGTATTTCTTCCCAGAATCATCGGATGTATCATAGATTTCAAAATGATATCCACTGGCTCCATCCCTGTATTCCTGTTCGTCTTTTGTCTCATTTCGAACTTCATACTTACCATCTTTATCGTCATTTTGCAGACGGTTTAATAAATAATCATGTGCATCGTCATAGTTATCAAAACCATTTGCGATATCATCTACCGCATCTCCAACTCCATCTGCCACATCATCAACGGCATCCTCAGCATCGTCTACCAGATTATCTTCCGTTGTACCTGATGCATTATTATTTTCTGTTGTTCCTTTTGTCGTAGAATCCTTTCTGCCGTTGCCACATCCAGTAAATACAACGGATACTGCAAGGATCAGTGTAAACAAAAGACTCGTAAGTTTTAACGTCTTTTTCATCTTCTATCTCCTTTTCTCTTTAACATCTTGATACTTATATTCTGTCCAGAAGAAAAGAAAATATTTATTTTGATATGAAAAATTCTTATTTTTGTTTTATATTTTGGCTGATCTTATTTTCTTGTAAGCTTCAGTGCGATCTTATCTCCGATCCATTGTCCAACCTGAACAATGATGACAAGTGCAACAACTGTTACTAATAGCACTCCTGTCTGATAGCGGTTATATCCATACATGATCGCAAGATTACCGATCCCGCCGCCTCCAACAGCTCCAGCCATTGCTGAATATCCGATCACACTAACAAAAGTTACAGTTAAAGCACGAACCAGTGCTGGTGTTGCTTCTACAAATAAAACCTTACGAATAATAAGAGGCATACTTGCTCCTGTTGCAACCGCTGCTTCGATCACACCCTTATCAACCTCACTAAATGCACCTTCCACAAGTCTTGCATAGAATGCGATTGCTGCGATTGCCAAAGATACAGATGCTGCGATTGGTCCGATACTTGTTCCTACAACCAGTCTTGCCAACGGCTGTAATACAATGATCAAAATGATAAATGGCAAAGACCTGATCACATTGATGATCGTTCCTGTAATGCCATTAACTACCCTGTTTTTATAAAAAATCGGATTCGATGCCAGATGTAATACTAGTCCTAAGATCGTTCCAAGGATTGCTGCTGCGATCATGGAGATCAATACCATCTCAAAGGTCTCAAAAGATGCCTGGGCAAATTCTGACTGGATGATCTCTAATGTTTCATTCATATTATCTTCCTCCTAACCTCTCTAATTTATATACATTCTTACTAATGTATTCTAATGCTTTCTTACGTTCTGCATCTTCTCCTCTAAGGATTACGATCAACATACCAAATGGTTTATTCCTGATGTAATCGACTTTCCCATTGATGATATCCATTGTAATATCATAGTTCTTAGAAGCAACACTGATCACAGGATCATAAGAATCATCTCCTGTATAACTTAAACGAAGGATCTCTTCATTTGTTTTTGCTTTTAATCCCTCTGGAACCTCTACATTTAATACGCGTTGTACCAGACTCTTTGCAATATCTGACTTAGGATTTGCAAAGGCAGAATAGATATCTGTAACTTCTTTCAGCTTTCCATCTTCCATAAATGCAATACGATCAAATAATTTCTTTGCTACATCCATCTCATGTGTGATAAATACGATCGTGATATGTGTTTTTTCATTGATCTCTCGTAATAATTCCACGATTTCTTCTGTATTCTCAATATCCAATGCGGAGGTTGCTTCATCGCATAACAGGATATCTGGATTGTTCGCTAACGCTCTTGCAATCGCAACTCTTTGTTTCTGTCCTCCACTTAAGTTTGCTGGATATGCATCTGCCTTTTCTGGAAGATGTACGATCTCTAAGAGTTCTTTCACTCTGTCTTTGATCTTATCCTTTGGATAGTTATTGGCATACAATGAAAATGCAACATTTTCCGCGATCGTTGATCCACTGATCAGATTAAAATGCTGGAAGATCATTCCAATATTCAATCTTGTTTTTCTTAATTGCTTTCGGTTAAACTTCGTAATATCTGATCCTTCAATGATCACTTCTCCATTCGTTGGTCTCTGTAACAAATTGATCACACGTACCAGAGTACTCTTTCCAGCACCACTTGGTCCTACGATTCCAAAAATCTCTCCTTTGTTGATCTTTAAGCTTACATTATCAACTGCTTTGAATTCATGACTGCCATTTTGGAAGGTAACATCTATATTTTTTAATTCAATCATGACTTTATCCTTTCTTATTTTTCATTGTCCTTTGATCACTTCATCGGACTTTCTTCTTATCCTGTAAAATCAGATAAGCTATCGCCTATCAGTTTTCCTGACAGACAATAGCTTAATCATAACAATTTCAGTTGATTTTTTCAATAATTTCTTGTTACTTCCATAAATTATTTATGGTTTATAGCAATCTTCTGCTCTTAGAACAGAGGTACAACAGCTCCATCATATTTGTCATTGATATATTTTTTCACTGTATCACTCTTTAGAGCTTTGATCAGTGCTTTTGTTGCATCTGTTTTTTCATTTCCCTTTTTCACTGCTACAACATTTCCATATGTTTTAGCTCCGATAGAATCAGCATCTTCTGTTGCTAATGCATCTTTGTTGACTTTTAATCCTGCTTCTAAAGCATAGTTTCCATTCACAACTGCGATATCAACATCTTTTAATGATCTTGGAATCTGAGCCGCTTCGATTTCTTTGATTGCTAAATCTTTTTTGTTCTCTACGATATCTTTCTTTGTTGCTGTTAATCCTGCTCCGTCTTTTAATTTGATAAGTCCCTGATCCTGTAACAATAATAACGCTCTTGCTTCATTTGTTGTATCGTTAGGAACTGCAACTGTTGCACCGTTCTTTAATGCTTTTAATGTCTTCATCTTTCCTGGGAAGATTCCAAATGGTTCATAATGGATTGTTCCAGCGGATACTAAATGTGTCTTCTTTTGTTTGTTGAAGTCATCTAAATATGGTTTGTGCTGGAAATAGTTTGCATCTAAATCTCCAGATTCAAGTGCTGTATTTGGCTGTACGTAATCAGAGTATTCTTTAATTTCTAATTCGTATCCTTCTTTCTTTAATTCTTTCTTCGCTACTTTTAAGATATCAGCATGTGGAGATGGACTTGCTCCAATAACGATCTTCTTTGTTTCTTTTTTATCACCGCTATCTTTCTTTGCTCCGCATCCTGCGAATGCTCCGACTAAAACTGCTCCTGTCAGTGCTAATGCTAATGCTTTTTTCAATGTTCCTTTTCTCATACTTTTCACCTCGTACTCTTTCTATTATTTTGTTATTTATATTGTATTGTTTCAACTGATTGAGTCTAGTATAACAGTGTATTAGGATTTTGTAAAATATGTATTTCTTTTAGTTTGATATAGTTTTTGGCTATAGCAGATTGTTTGTATATAAATAATGCAGCTTTCTTTTAAAACTGATATCTTACCCAATATGGTGTAAGTTTTCTTGTATATAGCTGGTTACTAAATGAGGTCATTTCATCTGGAACCCAAAGGGCTTCGTACATTTTACTGCTTGCTCCTGTATATAAGTTCAGATTTGTTGGTATCATTGCTTCATAACCTTCTGATAAATAGAAACTTTCTATATTCTTTATATTTTTCGAGCATGTTCCATCATATAGTGTATAAGAATTGATGATATCCAGACCATTTAATGGATAAGCTGCAAACCCATTCACGGCCTGCACATCATAAACAAACAGTACTAAGGTTGTTCCTGTATGTTCATATTCTCCTTGTTTGATTTCTTCTAATGATTAATTCATCTGTAATAATCGGTTTTCTGCTTCTTGTCCCTTTAAAGTTTCTGTCAGTTTGAAGTAAACGGTTCCTCCTGTTGTATCTAATGTGATTCCTGTTCTTGGATCAGCCGGATTGACTCTTGTCCCTATCGGATTCGGCTCTGTATTAGTCTTTGTCGGTTTCTTTATTGTTTTCTGCCATACTTTTACTTTACATTTGTATTTCTTCTTTCCGATCTTGGCTGTGATCACTGCTGTTCCTTGCTTTTTGGCTGTAACTTTTCCCTTTCTTGTTACAGTTGCGATCGTTTTCTTGTTGCTTGACCACTTTACTTTTTTCTTTGTTCCTTTAACTTTCAAGGTGTAAGTTTTCCCTCTTTGTAAAGAAATCTTTGTTTTGTTCAATTTGATCTTTGCCTTTGCCTGAGTGTTCATTGTTGGAGTAAATGTCAATATCAGCATTGCAATGAACAGCCTTGTGAGTAATTTTTTCATACGTATTTCCTCCCTTCAATTGATCATATGTATATTTTTAGTATATTCGTTTCTTTTTGTATATTCAATATGTTTTTTTACTTTTTTGGTAAATTTTGTTTTTATTTTCATTGATGTCTTTTTATTGCATAGGGGATTTCATTGAAATTTCCTATGCAA
>ERZ791830.1424-NODE-1424-length-15008-cov-13.107738_pt1 | contig 15008 bp, 12 predicted proteins | sample MGYA00509945_ERZ791830 | MGnify/ENA primary metagenome ERZ791830 (study PRJEB30046, sample SAMN00792021) | human gut metagenome | study: EMG produced TPA metagenomics assembly of the A metagenome-wide association study of gut microbiota in type 2... | reverse complement strand
TTATTATACCTCTTTCACGACCTTTTGGCTGTTCTTTCTTTGTGCGGGATTGCCCTAACGCTTCCTTCATTGATACGGCGGTTGCGACGGACGACTACACCTTCGTCATCACCCTGAAGGAGCCCAAGGCGTTCTTCCTGCAGGCGATTGCGAAGCAGTGGGCATTCGTGCTGAATCCGGAATACATCGAAAAGTACGGCGCTGACCTCGGCAAGACCGCGGAGAGCGTTGACGGCACGGGCCCCTTCAAGTGCACCCAGTGGGACAAGGGCGAGGTCATGAAGTTTGAAGCCTTTGAGAACTACTACGAAGGCGCGCCCCTCACCCATGAAATCGTCATGAAGATTGTTCCTGAACAGACCAGCCGCGCGATTGCCGTCGAAACTGCTCAGGCGGACATCGCCGACGGTGTTTCCCCGGATGACGCGGTTCGTCTGGACGCGCTGGACGGTGTGACCGTCAGCAAGACCGATGGCAACGGCTGCCACCTGTTCCAGTTCAACTGCGCTTCCGACCATGCGCCGATGAGCATCCCGGCTGTCCGTCAGGCCATCTGCTACGCCATCGACCGCAACGCGATTTGCGAATACCTGTACAGCGGTCTGGGCGAAACCCCGATTGACAGCATCATGGCGCCCTCTGTGGCGGGTTACTCCTCTGTCGGCGTTGTGCCCTACGACCCGGAAAAGGCGAAGCAACTGCTGGCGGAAGCCGGTTATCCGGACGGCTTTGACATGACCATCATGACCACTGCGGTGTACAACCGTGGCGTGGAAATGGCGGAAATCATCGCGGAAGAACTGAAGGAAATCGGCATCAACGCTAAGCTGGAAGTCGTCGAGCGCGCCGTGTTCAGCTCCGCGTGGGCGAGCTTCACGCCGGATGAGTTCAACGAGAAGTTCGGCTGGGATATGTTCATCATGGGCTCCGGCGGCGACTCCGACGCGGACACGCTGCTCAAGCGCATCCTGCACTCCGCCGACACCAACGTCAACAACTACGGCTTCTACAAGAACGCCGAGGTGGACGAGCTGCTGGAAAAGGGCGCTGTGACTATGGACGAAACCGAGCGCAACGCCATCTACGCGCGCATCGCGCAGATTACCCTGTACGAAGATCCCTTCGGCGCTTACATGAACCTGCGCAAGAATGTGTACGCGCTGTCCGACAAGATTGAGGACTTTGCCGTGAACTCCTCCAACACCATGGATCTGGCTCACGTGCGCTGCCGCGAGTAATCCCAACAGGTATTGAAGCAGGCGCGGCGGAGGGTGAGAGACCTTCCGCCGCTGCCTGTACAGTAAGCGAAATCAAGTAAAAAGGTATCATCCATCCAAACAGTAGAAACCAAGGTTTTATGTAGTATAGTAACAGGGGGGATGTCCCGTGGGGAAATACATTGTTAAGCGGATTCTGCAAGTGATACCCATGTTGTTCATTTTGTCGCTGATTGTGTTCATGATGGTGCGGCTGATTCCGGGCGACCCGGTGGACATGATGCTGGGCATGGATATTCCGAAGGACACCAAGGAATATGAACGTGAACGTCTGGGTCTGAACGACCCGCTGTATATCCAGTATTTCCGCTTCGTGGGCAATGCGCTGCACGGCGATTTGGGCACGTCGATTTTCTCCGGCAAGCCCGTCGTGGAGGAACTGGCGAAGCGCTTCCCCAAGACGCTGACGCTCGCTGTCGGCGGCACGCTGTTCGGCGCTGCTGTGGGTGTGCTGCTGGGCATCATTGCGGCCATCCACCGCAATAAATTCGCGGATAACCTCATCATGGTTTTGTCGCTCCTGACGGTTTCGACGCCGTCGTTCTTCCTCGCGCTCATATTGATGCTTATATTCTGTTTGAATTTAAGGTGGCTGCCAAGTATCGGCATGGATACATGGCAGGGAGCTGTTCTCCCGATTGCCACCCTTGGCTTGCAAGCAATCGGCAGCATTGCGCGCACCACGCGCAGCGCGATGCTGGACGTTATCCATCAGGATTATATCCGCACGTCTCGTTCCCGCGGCGTGCCGGAGCGCGTGATTACCTACCGCCATGCGTTCAAGAATGCGCTGATTCCTGTGCTGACAACCATCGGTCTGCGCTTTGGCGGACTGCTCGCCGGCGCAACGCTGGTGGAAACGGTGTTCTCGATTCCCGGCATCGGGCGTTTCGTCGTCGATTCGGTCAGCAACCGCGATTATCCCGCGATTCAGGGGGCTGTGCTGGTGCTGGCGGTGACGTTTGTGCTGGTCAATACGCTGGTTGACCTGCTGTATGCGGCGGTTGATCCGCGCGTGAAGTACGATTAAGGAGGAACACGGCAGATATGAAGAACAAACATCCTGTGCTGCGCCGGTTCATGCGCAGAAAGGTCTCCGTGGTTGCCGCCGCTGTCCTCATCCTGTTCGTGCTGATTGCGATTCTCGGCCCGCTGGTGTGGCAGGTTGACCCGCTCAAACAGAGCGTCATGAAGAAGTATGGCCCGATGACGGTGCAACATCCGCTCGGCACGGACAATCTGGGCCGCGATACGCTGGCGCGCATGATTTACGGCGCGCGTGTGTCGCTGGCCATCAGCTTCGCGGGCGTGCTGTCCGGCGCGCTGATTGGTGTGCTCCTCGGCGTGAGCGCAGGCTATTTCGGCGGATGGGTCGATGCGATTATCAGCCGGTTCATCGACATTTTGCTCGCCTTCCCCGGCCTGCTGCTTGCCATCACCATCGTCGCGGTGCTGGGACCGGGTTCGGTCAACACCGTCATTGCCATTACGATATTTACCATACCGGGCTTGACACGCATGGTGCGAAGTGTCGTGCTGAGCCTGAAAAGCTCGGAATATGTCGAGGCGTGCAAGACGATGGGCGAAAGCAATCTGCGCATCATCTTCAGCCACGTCATCCCGAATTCCATGTCCCAGATTATCGTCAATGTGACGCTGAGCCTTGGCACGGCGATTCTGACGGCTTCGTCCCTGTCGTTCCTCGGCTTGGGCGTGACGCCGCCGGAAGCCGAATGGGGCGCAATGCTGTCGCAGATGCGCGAAGTCATCCGCACTTACCCCACGGGCGTGCTTGTCCCCGGTATTGCCATTACGCTGGTGGTCATGAGCTTCTCGCTGGTGGGCGATGGTCTGCGCGACGCGCTTGACCCGAAACTCAAGAATAACTAATACTATTTCTAAATTCGCCTGCGCCAGCTGCTTGCGCCTTTTCCATTCTCATTTAGAAATAGTATGATGAGGAGGTCATCCTGATGTCGGAACCCGTATTGCAGGTCAAAGGTCTGAAAACCTACTATTATACCGAAGAGGGCGTCGTCCCCGCAGTGGACGGACTGGATTTTGAGGTGGAGCCGGGCGAAACGTTTGCCATCGTCGGCGAAAGCGGCTGCGGCAAGTCTGTGACCTCGCTGTCCATCCTGCGCCTGATTCCCTCGCCGCCCGGCAAAATTATTGACGGCGAAATCATCTACCACGGTCAGGACTTGGTGAAAAAGTCGGAGCGCGAAATGCGCAGCATCCGCGGCAATGACATCTCGATGATTTTCCAAGAGCCAATGACCAGCCTGAACCCCGTCTTTACCGTCGGACAGCAGATTGGCGAATCGTTCCGCTTCCATCAGCAGATGGGCAAGGCGGAAATGCTCAAAAAGTCCATCGAAATGCTGCGGCTTGTCGGCATCCCGGAGTCGGAACACGTCATTAACGATTATCCAAACCAGCTCTCCGGCGGTATGCGCCAGCGCGTTATGATTGCCATGGCGCTGGCGTGCAACCCCAAAATCCTGATTGCGGACGAACCAACGACCGCGCTGGACGTGACGATTCAGGCGCAGATTATGCGCCTGCTGAAGCAATTGCAGGAGAAGATGGGCACATCCATCATCCTCATCACGCATGACCTCGGCATTGTGGCGCAGATCGCCAAGCACGTCATGGTCATGTACTGCGGACAGGCGGTGGAGTACAGCGATGTGCGCTCCATCTACAAGAATCCGCTGCACCCCTACACGGCTGGTCTGCTGCGCTCGATTCCGAAGCTGACGGATGACGATATGGAGGAACTGCCCAGCATTCCCGGCATGGTGCCGTCGCCCAGTGAGAAGCTGCAGGGCTGCCGGTTCGCGCCGCGGTGCGAGAAGTGCGGCGCACGCTGCAAGAAGGAAATGCCGGACTTGGTGACGCTCGAAGACGGGCGCAAGGTGCGGTGCTTCCTGTACGAAGGAGGCGTTGAGGGATGAGCGAGAACGAAAAGAAAAAGCTGCTGGAAATCAAGGACCTGAAAATCTATTATCCCATCAAGGGCAAGCGCGACGCGGAGGGCAAACCCGCGTACGTCAAGGCGGTAGACGGCGTGACGTTCGACGTGTACGAGAACGAGACGTTCGGTCTGGTCGGCGAAAGCGGCTGCGGCAAATCCACAACAGGGCGCACGGTCGTCCGGCTGAACAAGCCCACGGCGGGCAGCGTCACCTTCGAGGGGCATGACCTGTTCGCGAAGATGAACCGTCAGCAGAACATGGACTTGACCCAGAAAATTCAGATTATCTACCAAGACCCGTATTCCTCCCTTGATCCGCGCTTCACGGTCGGGCGCTGCATCGAAGAGCCGCTGATTGTCCACCACATGGGCAACAAGGAGGAGCGCCGCGCCCGCGTGCTGCAGCTCATGCACGACGTCGGCCTGCGCGAAGAGGTCTACACGCGCTATCCGCACGAGTTTTCCGGCGGTCAGCGGCAGCGCATCGGCGTTGCGCGCGCACTGGCGCTTGACCCGAAGCTGGTTGTCTGCGACGAGCCGGTCAGTGCGCTGGACGTGTCGATTCAGGCGCAGATTCTGAATCTGATGCGCGAATTGCAGCGGAAATATCAGCTGACGTACATCTTCATTTCGCACAACCTGAGCGTTGTCAAACACATCTGCGACCGCATTGCTGTGATGTATCTGGGCAACATCGTCGAAATTGCGCCGAAGAAGGAACTGTTCGACAACCCGCTGCATCCGTATACGAAGGCGCTGCTGGGGGCGATTCCGATTCCCGACCCGGACATCCCCGCGATGCAGGACATGCTGGAAGGCGATGTGCCGAGCCCCATCAACCCGCCGAAGGGCTGCTGCTTCCACACGCGGTGCCACGGCTGCTGCAAGGAATGCACCGCGCAGAAGCCGGAACTGGTTAATGTTGGCAATGACCACTGGGTGGCCTGCTGCAAGGTGTAAGCAGGGACGTGCCCCGAATAAACACGCGCACACAGCATGAAAATGCGCGCAACTCAATCGCGAAAAGGGTGTCGAGAGGGTCGAAGACCCTTCGCAGGTGCAGGGCAGCGCCCTGCTGGGGTCAAGGGGCAAAGCCCCTTGCGGTTTCCTTGTTGTAATATGGAAGGAAGGTAGAAAAATCATGGGAATTCAGCATCTGGATATATCGAAGGGCGGTTATTCGCGCGTGACCTTCTCGAAGAATCTGGCATTCTTCACCGGTCATGCCGCGCCGCAGTATCAGACGCTCAAAGAGCAGGCAGAGGGCATCCTCAAGCGCTATGACGAGCTGTTCAAGCAATTTGGTCTGAAAAAGAGCAATATCCTCTATACGACGTGCTTCATGAAGAACGCCGATGATGAGGACGAATTCGCCGACATCTACTTCCAGTGGATTGACCCGCAGAATCCGCCGGCGGGTGTGACGGTCACGGGGCTGCCGATTCAGCATTCGCCTGTGGGGGATAACATCCTGATGGAGCTGAGCTTCATCGTCGCGACGAATGACAGCCTCCCGATTAAGCGCTATGATGTTACCCGCGGCTGCCGCATGGTGGAGTACGATGGCATGGCGTATTTCACCGGGCATGTGTATCCCAAGGCGGATACGCTGGGCGAACAGGTGGCGGGCGTACTCAACCGTTATGACGAACTGTTCGAGAAGTTCGGTCTGAAGAAGGAAAACGTCATCGCGGCGAACGGCTTCATCAAGAATATGGCGCACTACGGCGAAATCGCCGAGCCGTTCAATGCCTATTTCGGGGAGAACCCCCCGGCGGGCGTGATTGTCGAAGCGCCGCCGCGCCAGAATACACCGTTTGGTGCGAAATTGGAAATTGAGCTGGCGCTGTTCGTGGCGACGGGTGAAAACCCGCAGATTACCCGCCGCGACGTCGTGCCGGGCATGAGCCGCGTCGTCGAGTATGGCGGCATCGCATGGTTCACGGGACACAGCGCACGTCCGGAATTCAAGACGCTGGCGACGCAGAGCGAGGCGGTCATGAAGCGCTATGCGGAGCTGTTCGAGCAGTTCGGCTACAAGAAGGAAAACATCCTCATGGAATACGGCTATGTGCGCGATATTGAGCAGGTGAATGACTACCTCGGCGCACGCAAGGTGTTCATTGACCCGGAAAATCCTCCGGCGGGCGTCGTTGTGCAGGCGAAGCCGTCGGGCGACGAAAATCAGCTGGAAGTGCAGTTCATCGTCAATCTGGATTGAGGAGGTATTGTTCCTATGAGCAAGAAGGGCTTGAAGGAAAACCAAATCTTCGCCGCGCGTGACACGGTGGAAGAAAACGACAAAATCAAGGCGGCGCGGGAGGCCGTTGCTGCTGACCCGACGAACGCTGAAAAGTACATGGCGCTGGGGCTGGCGCTGCGCGGACAGATGTTTTTCCGCGAGGCGCTGGAGGCGTACTCCATCGGGCTGACCTATGACCCGTTCATGTCCCTGCTGTACCGTCATCGCGGTCATGCGTATGTGAATTTGGGGCAGTATCAGGAAGCTGCGGCGGATTTCGAGATGGGGCTGCGCATCGACCCGAAGAACTGGGACTGCTGGTATCACCTGGGGCTGAGCTACCACCTGATGGGCAGCTACGAGCGCGCGCTCAAAGCCTATGAAACCTGCTACACCCTGTCGCCTACGGATGAATACCGCATCTGCACGACCGACTGGTACTGCATGACGCTGATGAAGATGGGGCGCATTGACGATATGCGCAAGGCGGCGGCGCGCATCCATGCCGACATGGAACCCGGCATGAGCGAAGGCTATTTCGATCGCGTACTGGTCTATAATGGCACGCGGAATATCGATGAAGTACTGGCGGAAGCCGCGGCGAAGGACGACCACATGTACGCCACGGGCGCATATGGTCTGGCGGTGTACGAGGAATATGTGCTGGGCAACCGCGAGAAGGCGAAGGAAATCCTGACGCGCATTGCGGGCCGCGACGAAACGTGGGGCGGTTTTGCGGAACACGCCGCTGCTGATCAGCTGAAGCATTGGGACGACTGAAGTCGTACAATAAATATGAATCACAGGCAGGAAAGACCCTGATTCATCGCGAAAAAGAAAGGCGGATGACAAACCATGAGCGAAAAGAAGAAGGTCGGTCTGGACATTGCCCGCTCCAGCACGCTGGTGCAGGAATATCAGGTCGCGTCTTGGGAGCGGAACGAACTGCCGACGACCCCGGAACTGACCGCAATCGACGAAAAGATTGCGAAGGATCCGGAGAATGCCGAACTCCATAAGGAGCGCGGGCTGCTGCTGGCGGGGCTGGGCTACTATCGCGAGGCGGCGGAATGCTACTCCCGCGCCATCGCCATCAATCCCTTTAACTGGGAATACTATCGCCACCGTGCGCACCGCTTCGTGTCCTGCGGCTATTTTGCCGACGGCGCGGCGGACTTCACCATCGCGTCCCGCCTGAATCCGAACGACTGGAACGTGTGGTATCATCTGGGCTTGAGCTACTTCCTGCTGGGCATGTATGACAAGGCGGACTGGGCGTACACGCGCTGTGCCGCGTTGAACAAGACCGCTGACGATATCTGCGCCGTGACGGACTGGCATTACATGACGCTCAAGCGGCTGGACAAGGACGAAGAGGCGGCGAAGCTGCTGGACGAAATTACCGAGGACATGCCTGTGTCCGACGAGGTGGCGAACTCTTACTATCAGCGCCTGCGCGTCTACAAGGGGCTGCGCGCGCCGGAAACGCTCTTCACCAACGCGGGCGACGGTGCGGGGCTGGACGTCATCACGCAGGGCTTCGGCGTGGCGAACTACTACCGCATGAACGGTCAGGAAGAAAAGGGCGTCGAAATGCTCAAGAAGGTCGTGTACACGGCGGAACACAGCAAGTGGTACGCGGCGTTCGGCTGCCTGGCAGCGCGTGTTGACCTGAAGAACATCGGTCAGGCTTGAAGGGAGGAGCGAGAACAATGAATCAGGCATATGAATCGGCGAGCTTTGTGCGCTGCGTTGTGCCGGAGACGGCGGATATTCAGGCGGCGAGCGCGGCTGTGGCTGCGAATCCCGAAAGCGGCGACGCTTGGATGAAGAAGGGTCATGCGCTGGCGAAGGTGTCCATGATGCGCGAGGCGGAAGAGTGCTACGCCATGGCGATTTCCTGCGACCCCTTCAACTGGGAGTATTACCGTCATCGCGCGCATCGCTTCCTGTCCTGCTGGCGCTTTGAGGACGCCGCGGCGGATTTCGTGATTGCGTCCCGTCTGAATCCGAATGACTGGAATGTGTTCTACCATCTGGGTCTGAGCTACTTCCTCCTGCGCGATTATGCGAAGGCGGCGAAGGCGTATGCGCGCTGCTATGAGCTGACAGACGCCGATCCGGAGCTGATTGCCGTGACCGACTGGTACTACATGACGCTCAAGCGCCTTGGCAACGACGAGGAAGCGGCGAAGATTCTTGCGCGCATCACCGACCACATGAATCCGGGCGAGAACACCGCCTATTATGCGCGTCTGCTGATGTACAAGGGCTTGAAGAAGCCGGAAGAGCTGCTGTCCACCGACCCGGAGGAGGTTACGGCACTGGAGCTTATCACCATGGGCTTCGGCATCGCAAACTATTTCCTTCAGAATGGTCAGCCTGACAAGGCATATGACCTGATGGAGCGCGTGGTGAAGGCGGGCGACGAAAACGACTGCTACTTCGCTTTCGCTTACCTCGCCTCCAAGGTCGATTTGGCACACAAGGGGTAATCGCAGACTTTGTCTATTTGCCCCCCTTGTTGCTTCCGCAGAGGCAAAATCCCTGCAACAAAGAACAACCAGAGGGTTCAAAAACACCCTCTGGCATTCTTTGCATAAAGACAACGCACCAGTTTTTCATTTTGTTGCGGACGCAGCGCCTACCGCTGTGCCCTGAAAGGCAGGAAATAGCGTGGAACAGCTTCAACTTGATGATTTTCTTATGTATAATTTCCTCTCGCAGGTGCAAATCAGCCCCGACGGGAAGAAGGTCGCCTATGTCGCGACGACGCCTGATCTAGCAAAGAATGGCTACAACGCCAACCTCTACCGCATCGACGCGGAAAGCGGCGAAAATGCCTGTCTGACGAACTCCGGACGAGTGAAGGGCTTCTGCTGGCAGGGCGCGGAAACGCTGCTGTATACCGTGCCGGTCGAAGCGGATGACGCTTTCCCGGATGGGCAGACCGTGCTGTACCGCCAGAATGCGGGCAGTGCGGCGGAAGAAGTATGCCGCGGCGAAGGCTCCCTGTCGCTCGAAGGCGTACTGACGGATGGAAGCATTGTGTTCTCCCGCGTTGATAACCTGACGACCGAAGCCGCGCTGGAAGGGCTGGCAGGGCATGAGCGGCTCGCGGCGCGTCTGGCGGAGAAGGAGCGCAATGAGGTCTGCACCGTGTTCGATGAATATCCCTTCTGGTTCAACGGCAAGGGCGTCATCAACAAGACCCGCAAGACGCTGTATCTCTGGGACGGCAAAGAACTCAAGCGCATCACCCCGCCGCGCTTCCGCGTGATGGAAGTGTGTGTGGAGGGCATGAAGATTGCCTACGCGGGCTGCATGGTGGAACCGATTGAAAAAGAGCTTGTCGGCGTTTACTGCTACGACGCGGAGAAGAGCAAAATCACTTGCCTGCTGCCGGAAGATGAATATTACATCGAAGGCATGACGTTCTGGGGCGATTCGCTTGCCTACTGCGGGTCGAAGATGGATCGGTACAGCTGCGCACAGTGTCCCGATCTGCTGCTGCTGAACCTCGAAACGGGCGCGCGCACGCTCCTGTGCGACACGGACGACGAAATCAACGTCGGCAACCCCGTCGGCAGCGACTGCCGCATGGGCGGCGGCTATGTGATGCGCGCGGACGGGGAGTACTTGTACTTCCTGACTGGCGTATATGATGCGACGCACCTGTGGCGCATTGACCGCACGGGTAAGATGGAGAAGCTGCTGGAGAAGGACGGCTCGATTGACTGCTTCGATGTGCAGAACGGCGCAGTGTACTGCGTGGCGATGTACGACATGCGCTTGCAGGAGCTGTATCGCTTTGCGGAGGGCAAGCTGACCCGCCTGAGCAGCTGGAACGACGACTTCTTCCTCACCAAGCCGCCCGTTATCCCGCAGTCGCTGCAATTCATCAACAGCGACGGCGTACAGATTGACGGCTTCGTGATGACGCCGACCGACCATGTGCCGGGCAAGACGACGCCTGTCATTCTCGACATTCACGGCGGCCCGCACCTGACCTATGGCGCGGTGTACTACCACGAGATGCAGTACTGGGCGAATCACGGCTACTACGTCATCTACTGCAATCCGCGCGGCGGCGAAAGCCGGGGCAACGAATTCGGCTACATCTGCGGCCGCTTCGGCACGATTGATTATGACGACATCATGGCGTTCTGTGACGAGGCGCTGAAAGCCTATCCCGACATGGACGAGAAACATATGGGCGTGACGGGCGGCAGCTACGGCGGCTTCATGACCAACTGGATTATCGGGCACACGAACCGTTTCGCGGCGGCGGCATCCCAGCGCGGCATTGCGAACTTCGTCAGCATGGAAGGCACGAGCGACATCGGCACGCTGTTCGCCGAGCGGCAGATTCTCGCCACAACCCACACGGATCTGGACAAGATGTGGAATCAGTCGCCGCTGAAATACGCCGACCGCTGCACCACGCCGACGCTGTTCATCCATTCGGAGGAGGATTACCGCTGCTGGATGGTGGAGGCGCTGCAAATGTATTCAACGCTGATTCATCACGGCGTCCCAACGCGCCTGTGCCTGTTCCACGGTGAGAACCACGAGCTGAGCCGCGGCGGCAAGCCCAAGGGTCGTATCCGCCGTTTGCAGGAAATCACCGCGTGGATGGACAAGTATTTGAAGGAAGAGTAAACGGCGCTTCCCTTTGAATGCCTTTTGCTATCGTGCAGGGAATTTTGCCTTCGCAGACGCGAAATTCTTGCAAATCACACGAAAAGTTCAAGGGAGCAAGTCCCTTGTTAGATAAAGGAGGTTGACCCCTATGATTCTCATTAAGGGTGGAAAAATCAAGCCTATCACGGGTGCGGAAATCGAAAACGGCGAACTGCTCATCGGCGACGACGGCAAAATCGCCGCCATCGGCAAGACCGTCGATGCACCCGCGGACGCCAAGGTCATCGACGCCACGGGCTGCCTCGTGACCCCCGGCTTCATCGACGCGCACTGCCATATCGGTATCGACGAAGAGGGAATGCGCTGGGAGGGCAATGACTGCAACGAATACTCCAGCCCTGTGACTCCCGAAATGCGCTCTATCGACGGCATCAATCCCCGCGACGAAGCGTTCCACCTCGCCCTTGAAGGCGGTGTGACCACCGCGACCACCGGCCCCGGCTCGGCGAATGTCCTCGGCGGCACGTTCGTTGCCCTCAAACTCGATGGCAACTGCATCGACGATATGATTGTCAAGTACCCCGTCGCCATGAAGATTGCTTTCGGCGAGAACCCCAAGGGCTGCTATGGTCAGAACGGCCATAAGGAACCCGTCACCCGCATGGCGGTCGCGGCGCTCCTGCGCGAACAGCTCTTCAAGGCGAAGCGCTATGCTGCTGAAGTCGATGCGGCGGAAAAAGACCCCACCAAGACCCGCCCGTTTGACATGCAGCTGGAAGCTCTGCTGCCCGTCATTCGCAAGCAGATTCCGCTCAAGGCCCACGCGCACCGCGCGGACGACATTCTGACCGCCCTGCGCATCGCCCGTGAGTTCGATTTGGACATTACGCTCGACCACTGCACCGAAGGTCACCTGATTGTGGATCAGCTGGTGAAGGCGGGCAAGCCCGTGCTGGTCGGCCCGTCGCTGGGCTCGAAGAGCAAGGCGGAGCTGCGCGAAAAGACATTCGAGACGGCTGGCATCCTTGACCGCGCGGGTCTGGAAGTCTGCATCATCACCGATGCGCCGGTGATTCCGCTGTACTACCTGCCGCTGTGCGCGGGTCTGGCGGTTAAGGCGGGCATGAAGGAAGAATCCGCATGGCGCGCCATCACCATCAACCCGGCGCACGTTGTGGGCATCGCTGATCGCGTGGGTTCGCTGGAAGTCGGCAAGGATGCGGACATCGCCATTTTTGAGGGCAATCCGCTGCGCGACATTCAGTGCCGCACCAAGGCTGTGTTTGTGGGCGGCAAGCAGGTTGTGGGAGAGTAATTTATCAGCGGCTGATAACGAGCCGGCAGCGTGGAGAGGCGCTGTCGGCTCTTTTTATACTATTTCCAAATGAGAATGCGCCAAGATGCGCCGCGAATTTTTCGTTCTGGCTAACGGGAGTGAAATGCAGCGTAGCAGTGCTACGCTAAATGGAACGACCGGACGCCAGAGCGGAAAAGGCGCAAGCAGATGGCGCAGGTGAATTTGGAAATAGTATTAGCCTATTTCTGTATTGTTGTGCAGGGATTTCGCCTCTGCGGAGGCGACGAGGGGGCTTTCCGATCGCCCCCTCGACCCCTTCGGCGCCGCCACTTTTGGGGCTATCTGCGGCTTTGCTTTTCTTGTTGCATGGGGAATCGCCTCTGCGGAGGCGACCAAAGGGCAATGAAAACAGACGAAGTCTGCGATCACTGTTTGGAAACGTTTGGCGCCGCTACTTTTGGGGGTTATTTACGGCTTTGTTTTTTGTTGCAAGGGGAGAAACATCTCCTATGCGTTCGTTATATATAACAAATATTATACCAAAAGCATGCGTATCTGGCAGGCAATCAACCGTTTTGCGAAAAGACGAACATTCTTCGTTATTTAATCAAATTTGTTATGATTTTTCCGCAAAAAGGCGTAAAATTCTCTTGAAAAGCAGATGAAATCGTGGTAAAATTGCTTTTGCCCTGCTAAAAACGCGCAGCGCCCGACAGCGGCAAAAAGCGCGAACGGATGGGATAGGGTATCTTCACACCCGGAAGGGCAAAGGAAGGAAGAAACGCAAAATGGCAAAGAAACTCTTCTCCCTGCTCATGGCGCTGACCTTGCTGGCGGCGCTGGCTCTGCCCGCAGCTTTCGCAGAGGACTATCTGGACATCATCAACATTGCCGATGACAACCAGAGCGCGTCCTACGACCTGCACAAGGATACCTCCGTCAATGGCCGCAACATGCTGCGCGGCACGGTGATGGAGCAGCTCGTTACCCTGAAGGCGGACGGCAGCATTGCACCGGAACTGTGCGAAAGCTACGACGTGAGCGACGACAACTCCGCGTTCACTTTCCACCTCCGCAAGGGCGTGAAGTTCCACAATGGCAAGGAAATGACCTCCGCCGACGTGGTGGCGTCCCTGAACCGCTGGCTGGAGTGCTTCGGCACGGCGCGCAAGATGGTTGGCGACGCGCGCTTCACGGTGGTAGACGATTACACCGTCTCTCTGACGCTTGACCATTCCGCCATCATGCTGCTGGACATGCTTGCCGGCGCAGCGCAGGCGGCTGTTATCTACCCGGTGGAATCCATCGAGGCGGTTAATGCTGATACGGGCTATGTCCCGGCGGATTATATCATCGGCACGGGCCCGTACATGTTCAAGGAATGGGCGGTTGACCAGTATGTGCTGCTGGAGCGCTTCGACGATTATGCGGCGTACGGCGACCCGGAGCAGCCCATTGACGGCCTGTGGGGCTACAAGCACACGTACACCAAGACGCTGAAGTACTGGATTGTTAAGGACGCGGCGACCCGTTTCAATGGCCTGATGTCCGGCGAATATGACTTCATTGTCAAGGCGACCGACGCTTATCTCGGCACCCTGCGCTCCATGCCCGATATCACCTGCTACTCTATGCAGACCGGCATGATTAACCTCGTTTGGAACAAGCACTCCACGGACAAGTACCTCCGTCTGGCGTTCCAGGCGCTGGCGAACGCGGATGACCTGAACACCGCGAACTATGGTTCTCTGTACGACAACGACCCCTGCTTCATGGAAAAGTCCCAGCCCGGCTGGTACACCGCCAAGGGCGAAGAATTCTTCTGCCAGAACGATCCGGAGAAGGCGAAGGAACTGCTGGCGCAGTCGTCTTTTGACACCAGCAAGCCCCTGCGCATCCTGACGGCGACCGGCGGCGGCGCGGAAGCCATGCTGGAAGTGCTGCGTCAGGAAGCCGCGAAGATTGGCGTGACGCTGGAAATCACCGCGACCGACCGCACGACCATGACTTCCATGCGCAACGACGAGACGCTCTACGATGCGTACTTCACCACCTTCTCTTCTGTCGCTGTGCCGTCCCTGCGCAATTTCTTGTCTGCGGATTATGCCGGCTGGTCTGACGATGAGCATCTGCAGGAACTCATGCTCCAGATGACCACCGCCGCCACGAAGGAAGCGGCTTTCGCAACCTGGGAAGAAATCCAGTATTACTGCTACAGCGACTATTGCCCCATCCTGATGATGGGTCACTTCCATCAGGCGGCTGCCTGCACGAACCGCCTGACCGGTTACAACGTTTTCCTGACCACGAATTTCTGGAACGCGAAGCTCGCGAAGTAATCCCAACCGCTGAGGCAGCCGTATTCTCAGTACGGCTGCCTTTTCGTGATTGATAGGGGAAACCCAAGGGGCGCTGCCCCTTGACCCCGCAAGGGAGTTCCTCCCTTGACCCTTTCGCGCGATTGAGTTGGTGACGACTGCATACTGCTTTCGCGTGTTTATTGGGGAAACCCAAAGGGGCGCTGCCCCTTGACCCCGCAAGGGAGTTCCTCCCTTGACCCTTTCGCGC
>ERZ791830.1422-NODE-1422-length-15014-cov-4.846447_pt1 | contig 15014 bp, 15 predicted proteins | sample MGYA00509945_ERZ791830 | MGnify/ENA primary metagenome ERZ791830 (study PRJEB30046, sample SAMN00792021) | human gut metagenome | study: EMG produced TPA metagenomics assembly of the A metagenome-wide association study of gut microbiota in type 2... | reverse complement strand
CCAAATGCGATGACCGATAGCCATAACGTCGCCTGCCCATCCTGCGCCTGACTACATGGCAACGATACCGCCATACGCGCCAGCGTCATCGGTGTGCCCTTACTGGTCTGTTTTACCTGCGGGTCGTCCACCAGCCGCCCGTAAGCTGCTATCTGTGCTGTCATGATTCCACCTCTCCGGTTTTAACGTTGATGGTTGTTACCTGTTCCGCTTCTGCAATCTCCCACTCTGTCAGCGTGGTAAAGTTTGTTGCTGCTGTGCTCATGAATGCACTTATCAGCCAGGGGGCTTGCGCGTGTCTTTCTGCCGTGTTGTGGCCCTTCGTTCATGAGCAAAACACTTAAATAAAAATAAAGTGATTTTCTGTATTTTCGTGCTGCTCTGCTCTGTGTTTTTTTGCTGTTTACTCACCACTACTCACTTTTTTTACTCACTTTTTGGAATCGCTCACTTCGTCTCACCTGTGATTTTCGGGTTTTCTATGTGCGTGTTTTATATGTGATTTTTTACTACTCACTTTTTTGCCTATATATAGGCGAGAAAGTGAGTAATCGTGTTAATATTTTGTAAAAATCTCACCATTACTCACTTTTTTACTCACTTTTTTACAGTGGGCCTACATCATCACCGTCGATATAGATAACGTCGTCTTTCTCCAGTTTTGCTAACCATCGCCGCATGTTTTTCACGTCATACCCAAGCCGTTTCATGTCATCACGTAACAGCGGGATCGTGCACTTGTCGCCGTTCTGTGTGCGTGAACGTATGCACCCCCATAGCGCGGTATGGTTTTCCGTCTTGTTCCCTGCCTCCTCGATGCGCTCAGGTTCAACGGGATGCCGCGGCTTATCCACCACCACCAGCGACGTAATTAACTCCCCGTCAGCGTCGGTAAAAAGCTCCACCACGCGTAAGTCATATGCGGCTTCTTTGAGTTCCTCCGCGTCCTTCATTTTGGTACATGAGATAACCAGCGCTTCGCTTCCTGCGTCCTCCCTGCGTATCCGGTATTCAGCATCCAGCGAAGCACGAAATGCACTGGAACCGCGCGCGCCTTTCGTCTCATCCTTGCCGGAATGGTGAACCACCAGCACCGTGGCCCCTGTGCGCCGTTTAAGCTCGTCACACCCACGGATAAACGCCCCCATATCACGGGAATCATTTTCATCATTCCCACCAAAGCAACGCGCCAGCGTATCCAGAATAATCATGCGTACAGGTTTACCCGTTTCCCGTTCCACCTGGCGGGCAGCGATAACCATTTCATCAACATCAAGCGGGGCAGCCGGAAAGATGGGGCGGTTTACCAGATACAGATTTTTCACCTGCTCACCGTGCACAACCTCCCAGGCTTTTACACGACGCGGAACGCCGATACCGCCTTCACCAACCACATAGAGAACAGCGCCATGCGCCACCCTGCGGCCTCCCCACTGGCGGCCCGTGGAAACGTGACACGCCCACGAACCCGCAAGGAACGATTTATAGGAACCGCTCGCCCCGTATATGCTGCACAGCGATACTGCCGGAATAATCCCCTTTACCACGTAATCAAGTTGTGTATCGTATCCGGCAGAACCAACGCTCATCGGTAGCTTTGTTTTGCGCTGGTGGCCTTTTTCTTCCTGCTTTTCCCCGCGCTCCCGTTCCAGATATTCGCGCCAGTTCTCCCGCTTCTGGCTGTGCATCCCATCGGGGTAATAATTCGCATCCTGTACGCCTGCCGCTGCCAGTTTTTGCGCGATGGCATTAATATTTGATGGTCTGATATGGCCTGCTTTGTACAGCCGGACGCAATAGCGCCCCTCGTCAATGATTTTCGTGTCTGCCAGTTCTGCCAGTTGCTGCTCCCCAAGCCATACAGGTGGCACATTATCGCCAGCAAGTCGGCCCTCCTGCTCCTGCCACTGCTTCGCGTGTGCCCAGGCATCACTACCCGCAAAAATAATGACCTCGGTCATTTTGTCGTAAGGCTGTTTTTTTAAGTTCGGTGCGCTTTTCATTTCTTGCCCCTGAATGCGTTAATCATCTTTTTCATCTTCTGTATTTTTGCCAGTGCCTTTACGTTGCTGGTGGGCACGTTACGCGGTACCGCCTGCACCAGAGAAAAATCACGGGAAAACTGATAAACAGGCATCACGCAGTCATATTCGTAGCCTTTACGGCGGTAGGTGACGCACCGCCCCGCCACGCCCTTAATCATTACCGTGCCGCCGTACTGGTCGCGGTAAATATCACCGCGCTTAAATTCAGGGCGAGGCTTGCCGCTGGCAGTTAAGCCAGTTTTTTTCATGTTCATTTTTTTATCCTTTGTTCTGGTCAGTTACGCCGTTGCTGCATAAATGCGGTTAGCGGTGCCTGTCGTTGCCTTATCACGAATGGCGATAATCAGCACTGATATCTCCGTTACGGCAACGCCAGTTGTACACCTCCACAACCTCACTGAATCCGGCCACAAGTTCAGCCGTAACAGCGATGGAATCGCCCAGGCTGCGCAGTTCGTCCATGTCAGGGTCAATGCTGTCACTCATGCCAGAAAGTAAGCGCCCTGTGATAGCCAGCCCTTCAAGCAATTTGCGGGCGTAGAAGTCAGCATCATCAAACATCGCTCTCGCTTCCCGTGCGTCAGCTGTTTTTATGGTTGTAACCAGTTGTTCAAGTATTCTGGTGTTACACACATCACGCATGACTCACCCCCTCACGAATAAGGGTGACAAAAATCAGATGGGTGTGCGGAAGTTGTGCGCGTGCTTCGTGCTCAGTGGCAGCGGTAACGGTGAATACATCGATGTTGCTGTGGTGGCACTGCATAAAGCGCCAGACAAAGTAAGGGCGTGCGAATACAGCCATGTGAAAGGCTCCTGTAGTGAAATTAAGGAGTCTCGCTACTACGCTGTCAAACATGGTGGCGAGACGTAACAGGGTTGACAGACTGGCACTTTGGGAACCAGCGAGCGCAAAGGCTCCCCCGTTACGCCCCGCCATAATGCGGGTATGGGTAGGTTTACGGACACAAAAAAACCGCATATCGGAATGTAAGCGGCTGTCCGCTATGTTATTCAGGCTGCTAAACCCGGTCACCATGTGGGTGACTCCGGCATCATACAGCCCGAAAGAAGAGGCGATCAACATGTTTTTAAGCATGACTCACCCCCTGACGAATACGGGCGGCGAATACAGCGACACAACCGGACGGGCAACGGTTACGCGCTTCGCGTTCCGTCCAGGCGGTTACGTGGATGATTTGGGATTCTGACGCGCCAAAGATGATAAAGCGCCAGATAAAGGCAGTTTGAGAATGTACGAGGGCAGGGGTAGTAGCCATGATGGCAGCCTCCTTTATCGTTGGGATATACCCACCGCTGGAGGTGAGAAGCTCGCTGGCGGTGGACTGTACAGGGTTCTCACAACTGGCGATAAAGGAAACCAGCCTGACCGAAGTCAGCCCCATACAGCCCACCATTGACAGGGTGTGCGTGTGCGCCGATACAAAAAAAGACGCGTTCGGCGTCTGTATCGCCTTTATCTCCAGCGGGGTGAGAATCCCGACACCCGTTTTATGAGGTGCGCGGGAATCATAGCCATTTTTGATACTGGCGATCAACTGATTTTCTCTGGCGGGTATTTGGCGCGGATGCCTGTTACCTGTGACAATATGCACACGACTGTATACAATACACATCAGTTAACTCCTTATATTCCGTTGATGGCCCGTAGTGTTATTGCATTGCGGGTATTTTTTTTACCTGCCGTTAATTGAATGCGGCAAGGCATTACGACGGTTAACCCGTTTTGCATAACGTGAGGCGTTTTATTTTCTGCGCTGGTGGCTTTTATATGTCACACATGGAAATTTATTATTCCTGCTGATAACGCTCCTCTACTTTCTTCTCAAGCCATGATTTCACCTCATCTTCAAACCAGCCAACGCGGCGTAATCCACGCTTAAAGCCAGGAATAAACTCACCAGCCTTAACCATTGTGTCAATGCTTGTTGTACTAAGGCGAAGAAGATTTGCGACTTCTCGTTTTGTAAGGATTTTCTTTTCTGTAATGTTCATACTTTTGCGTTCCTTTTGTTTCAGGCGCTAACTTGCCTAAACTTGTTCAAGGATATGCAAACACGGTAAAAGCTGGCATTGCGGAATATTACGAAAAAAGCCCGTAATATTACGGGCGGTCATTTGTCTGGAGGTCTGTCAGTCGTCAACGTCTGCAAGCCACTTACCTATGCATGTTGGTGTGGCACCGATATCAACGCCTGCTTTGGTTAGCGCGCGGCTTAACTTGCTGTGACCGTTTTCAAGCGCCCTTCGTGGGTTTGCTGCCTCTTCTTCTCCGGCTATGGTGGTGATTAACCTTTTGATCACTTTGGCCTGAAGATTGGTTGTTTTCTTTGATGGGGGTGGTTTATTGATGTTTAATTCATCCATGTTTTCAATAGAAGCGGTACGCCCTCCGTTTATGGCTAAATCTATCTCACTTCTGGAAATAAAAATATCGTTACGTGATATATCCCATCCCTGTAATAAAATCGCAGCTTTAAAATCATCCTCGTCATCGTTATCGATTATCTGAATGTATTTAGTATTTGTTGTATCGTGAAATGATAATCTTTCAATGTCTGCGCTGTTAGCCTTTACATTAAGCAATCCATCAGCTTTAACATATATTTCTCTTGCGGGTGTTATTATTTGTGCGTTTTTTATCTCTGGCTCATCTTCAGCAAAAATATTCATGCTGAAATAATCACCATATGATGAGTAATGATAGTTTATGTTGAGTCCTGCATGTGCATAATAAAAAACATCTATTGGAGTGAGTAGCTTATTTATAGATGTGGCATCAATGATTACATTGCAATATTCATTTGTGTAATGCTGGTATAATGTTTTATTAGCACTGATAAGCTCAGGCTTTACCCCTTCATAATACTTTAATGTCAGTTTTTCATTTATATTAATGCGATACAAAAAACGCATCCTCCTCGTAGCGATGAAATGAAGCAAATCATCAACGTCACACTCAAGCCTTCTGGCTGCCTTGTCTAACGGGTAATAATCCCTTTCAGGAAGGTTTATTTTTTTGTTTGTCATGCCCTTAACCGTTAACCATTTTTAACCCACGATAGCCACCTGTGGCGCTTACGCTCCCGCTTGCGGCTGCCTCTACAAAACTCCCCCACCACGCCATTAACGGGCGTCGCTGCTCGAGATAGGTTGAGCGGTTGTACGCGCGGCGAACCTCGTTTTTGTCTATGTGTGACAATGCCGCCTCGATTACGTCAGAGTCAAAACCTTGCTCGTTAAGTGCGGTACTTGCTATTGAGCGCAAGCCATGAGCAACCAGCCGCCGACCAAAACCCATGCGTTTTATTGCTGCGTTTGCTGTTTGTGTGCACATATGGCGCTGCGGGTCGCTGTTGTGTGGAAATATAAACTCACGATGCCCGCTTATTGGCTTCATGACATCCAGAATGGCTAACGCCTGCTTCGAGAGTGGTATTACGTGTTCCCTGCGTTGTTTAAGTCTGTGCTCTGGTATGCGCCATTCCTTCGCCTCAAAATCAATCTCACACCAGCGCGCGCCAGCTGCTTCACCTGGTCGGCAAATTGTCAGTAACTGCCACTCAATAACCAGTCGCGTTTGTCGTTCCACTCGTGCCGTTGCCAGCTTCTGCATAAAATCGGGGAGTTCTTCAGGGCGTATTGCTGGCATGTTCTTAGCGCTCGGCGCGTTAAATGCCTTGTTTATCTGTGATGCCGCATTCGCGGTAATCATTCCGGTATTAACGGCGTAATACATGACCTCATTGATTCGCTGCGCCGTTCTTCTGACGGTATCTAATTTCCCCTGGGCGGCTAATGGTTTTAATGCTTCGATGAAGTTGCTTGCGATCAGGTCTGCTACTGGTCTGTTGCCGACTGACGGGAATACATTACGCTCCAGCGAGCGCCATGTATCGCGTAGTGTGCCTTCTGCGAGTCCTTGCCCTTTTTTAAGTTCAAACCAAAGCGTAGCTACATGCCTGAAGGTGTTCTCTCTCTTCATCACTTCACTAAGGCGCTGTTTCTCTCTGTGCTCTTTTGGGTCAATGCCACCAGAAAGAAGCGCCCTGTATTCGTCTTTTATCTTTCGCGCGCCCGCAATGCTTATTTCTGGATATGCGCCAATGCTTAACATGGCCCGTTTTTTTGTGTGTGGCTTGTAGTAGCGGTAACGCCACAAGCAAGAGGCGCTTTTGTGCTTAATCACCAGTTCCAGCCCTTCGCCGTCAGTGATGAAAAGGTCCTTTTTTTCGTTGCTGGCTTTTCGCTGGAGGCTTTTTATCGCTGCTGGTGATAAGGACTTAGTTTTTTTGGTCACCGGTTAAACTCCAATAAGCGTGTTAAAGGCATATGAAAATCTGTGTTTTTTTCATGCGTATGCCTTTTTGTATGCCTTTTTAATCTTGCTTATACGCTATCAAACTGGCCCAAACTGAACAATAAAAAAACCGCGTTCCTTGTCTGGTGCGGGTTTGCTTTGTTTAACTTTCCGTAACTTGTCTTTACTTTATATCGATTTGGTGGCCCGGGATGAAGTTGAACTGGCGACTGGTTTTTTTGAATAAGGTATCCAGGTGGATGGCATCAAGGCCGAAAAACGCTTTGATATCAAAGCTCGGGTAGAACAGCGCCCGCGCGGAATCCACCTGATCTAATGACGCCTGAACATACCAGCGCATGGCTTGCAGATCCGGGCGTCTGGCGAGCAACTCATAAGAGAGTGTCGCCGGAATGCCGGTCTGGACTCGTGGTAATGCCACCGGTTTGATCTCCGGCATATCGCTGGCCCCCGCGCCAATCAATGCACGCAGAGATTCTCGCGTTTCGGTGATTTGCCCTTTGACGGCAGCAATTTGTTTATCGACCGCCAGAATCTGTGCCCGCGCGCCGTGGAAAGGCACTTGTGCTTCCAGACCGTGCGCCACTTTACTCTGGTGCGCTTTCACCGCGTAATCAATCACATCGCGAGTTTGTTCTAACAGATCGAGCATCTGATAGCTGGCCTGCATACTGTAATAAAGCTGCGCTACGCCCGTGGTCAGCGATAGCTCTACTGCTGCGGTTTCTGCCAGCGCGGCATTATGCGCGCCAATGGCGGCGGCAACCGCTGAGCGATGCACACCCCACAAATCAAGATCCAGTCCGGCAAACAAACCTACTGTGGCTTCCGTATAGTACGGCCCGTCCATACCCAGTGCGGGCGCATCCATCGCATAAGGGCTTAAAAAGCCGTTCGCCGAGACGCGTTGGCGGTTGAGCATCCCTAACGCTGCGACCTGTAATTGTGAACCGGCATCTAACAAATCGGCCTGGGACTGCGCTTTTTCTTCCCGCAGTTTCGCTTCGGCGAGGGTGTGTGAACCACTTAGCGTCCGTTGGATCAGCGCATCCAGCTGCGGGTCATTGAGTTGTTTCCACCACTGCGCCTGCGGCCAGCCGGAGCTGGCAAGATGAATATCGTCGGCCAGTTTGATTTGTTCCGGTTTGAGCTGTTGATGAGGTGCAGAATCCTTACGTACCAGGGCACAGCCGGAAATCAGCGTCGTGCTGCCGAGAATGCTGCACAACAGCAGACGTGAAAGTTGACGATTGATCATTGCGTGGCTCCTTGTGCCTGTTCCGTGGCGGGCGTTAATGCCGGGGCTGTCCAGTCTGGCAAGCGGGCGAAAAGCTGGCAGACGTGTTGCTCCTGTTTTAATAAGGTGGGCAGGATGGCCTGCGAGGCGGGTGTCTCTTCAAGCGTTATTTGAGGAGAACGGCTGAGTGCGGTTGCCAGACCGGCAGCGTATTTCTCCAGGGCGTCGGCAAACTGAGCTGCTCTGTCCGGCTGTAGTGCGTTATCCAGCGCCTGCGCCGAGTTCCAGGTGGCATCCCAGGCGTGAAGAATATCGCGGCCCTGACGAATAACCGTTTGCGAACGTTCAATCAGTAAGGCGCGTTCTTCGCTGTCCAGTTGACGCTCCAGCGCCACGCGTTGGCACATCTCTTCACAGGCATTAAACGCCGCATGCAGACCGATACGAATTTGCAGATAAGTGCGCAGAGCCGTGACTTCCTGCTGCCGTGGGATCCGCATTACTTTACTTAACATACCCAGCGCGCCAGCCAGTTTTTGCGGCAGCGTGCGCGCTTCACTTTCAGGCCAGACAAAGGTGTAAATCACCGCGGACACCACGGTACCAATGATGATACCCAGGGCGCGATCGCGAATTTCCACCAGGTCGTACACTGGGCCAAAAACGTTTTCGAGCGTGGCGAGCGCGAAGGTGACCACCATCTGTGTGCCGATATAAGAAGAGCGTTCAGAGCTGGTGGCAATCCATGCGCCCAACAGGAAAATCGGGGCCAGCACAAACAGCAATTCGACAATATTGTCCAGCCAGGGCATGACCAGTAGCGTGAATAACAGCGCCAGAATCGCGCCGCAAAAGGCCCCGCCAAAACGCAGCACCATCTTCTGGTACGACGAACCGACATTTGGGTTAGCGACGATCACGCATGTCAGCATACAGGTGTGAATGCCTTCCCAGTCCACGCCGCTGTAAAAGGTGTAACAGATCAAACAGGCGAGCAGCGTTTTTACCGCGTAGCGCATATAGTCTGGATTGGTAAAAGCATCGGCGGCCATTGATGGCGGTTTGGCTGCGGGCGTTGGCGGCGTATTCGGGTCCATCTGACCCAGTTGTAACAACGTCTGGCAGATATTCTCCAGGTTACATTCCCGTGCCGCCATCGCTTCACTTTCACTGATCCGCCAGTCGCTTTGCCAGCACTGACCTTCAGCAACGGCATGCTGCAGCTTGTTGATTTCTGAAGCTAATTTTTGTCGGAATTCAATAATTGCCTGAGAATCAGCAAAAGAGGTGGGATCGTAGCGATTCAGCGTCGAGTAAATGTAGGTTACCGTTGCCACGCAGCTTTGCCACCATGCGCTTTGAGTTCGCCAGTTGGCATCGTCCGCGAGACAAAAGACATTCAGTTTTTGCAGCGCCAGCGCCTCTCTTTCAATCCGCGTTTCGGGTAGCGGTGCGAGGCTGTCCGTCAGGTGGCTAATGGCATCATCAAGCCGATCATTAAGCGCCTGATGCATTTGCGAAATGGCACGACTGGGAAACCACAGCACGCCGATTAACGTCATCAGCAAGGTTGGATAGAGGCCAACAACGATACACCACAGCGTTAAGCGCACGACCACTTCCGGATAGTCGAGCATGGCGGGGAAGGTTTGCCCGTAAATGGCGACAATGGCGACTGCGAAAAAGACCAGTCCCAGCCGATGGGTGCGCATCAAAAACATACAGCCCATCAGGATCGGCCCGGCGATGATCAATCGGATCAACGGTTCGCCGTATGACCATTTGTAGATCAAAAACAGGCTGCCGATCTCCAGCATCGTGGCGACCACAAATAAGATCGCGACAAATTTGGTGTAAAACGCGTTCGACTGAATACCGTAAAACAGCACTGCCAGCGATAACGCCACGAAAGGGATCTCAAAGGTCATCGAGATCAGAATCACCAGCAGGCAGCCTACCCAGAGTTGCACGGTCTGCGGCACGCGGCCTGGTCGCCGCTCGCTTAACTCTTCATGAAAGAACGCCAGCAGCCTGACCACCGGTAATGGCAGGGAGTTGAGCGCGCTCATTATTGCGGCTCAAGATTAGCGACTGCCGAAGCGCCGATGCGGAACATTTCCGGGTCAGGTTTATCGACCATGATTTTGACCGGAAAACGCTGGGCAACGCGGACCCAGTTAATAGAGCGAGAAACTTTCGGCAGGCCGCCCAGCACCAGGCCGCCGTCATCCGGTAGCACGCCGTAGCCAATCGAATCCACTTTACCCTCGAAGGTTTTGCCGCTGTCACTCATCAGGCGAATCGTTGCGGGTGTACCTGAGCGAATATTTTTCAGATCGGTTTCGCGGAAGTTGGCGATCACGTACCAGTGACGAGTGTCGATTAGGGTAAAAATAGGGCGCATCGTAGATGCAAACTGCCCGACGGAGGTTTTGAGGGAAATGACCCGGCCATCAAACGGCGCGCGAACGGTCGCCATTTCCAGATGCAGTTTGGTCAGGGCAATATCCGCTTCGACCGCCGCACGCTGGGCAACTAATGCATCCACGCCGCTGACGGCGCTGGCGGCTGACTGCGCCTGCAACAATACAGCATTAAGATCGGCTTCTGCAGCGCGCTGCGCGGTCCTCGCACGGTCAACGTCTTCCGCTGAGACAAAACCTTCTTTCAGTAATGGCTCGGTGCGGCGTAATGTATCTGTGGCCTGTTTCGCGGCGGCACGGGCTTTTTCTACCGTGGCGTTAACCGAGTCGGCACCAAACTGTTGCGCGTCAACGCTATGCTGGGTGAGCATAATTTGCTTATCCAGCGCCGCGAGGGAGGCTTCAGCTTTCGCCAGATTGGCTTCGTACGGGCGCGGGTCAATGCGGAACAGCAAATCGCCCTGTTTGACTGCCTGGTTGTCGGTGACCGCCAGTTCTACAATGCGACCGCTGACTTCCGGCACCACATCAATGGTATCTGCTGACGCGTAAGCGTCATTAGTTGATGGCGCACTGTCTACGCGCCAGATAACGAAAACAAGGGCAACCAGCGCCAACGCAACCACTAACAGAGCAGGGAATTTACTGCGAGGAGCTTTTTTCGGCGTACTTTCCATGAGCGCGTCTCAAATAGATTAGAAAAATGCCAGCCAGAACAGCATGGCGTAGAGAGCAAAAAGGGCGGTATAAATAATTCCGACAAATGCCAGATTGATATTTGCCCGCTGAATAACTCGCCTCGTGATGAGCGTCAAAATAAGGCTGGCAATGGCGCAGAAAAACCAGCTGGGATAATAAGCGCCGATCACCGGGATTGCCGGAGATAATGAGCATCCCGAAACCATGAAGACGGGAATTATCCAGGCTGTTTTTTTGAGTTGCATCGCCATGCGAGAGAGAACTGTTGGCATATTAAATACATCCTGTCTGCTGCGAACAATATCTGTAGTGAATATCAACATCCATTGAAGGCGTCAGTATGGCTATTTTCTTGATGAATAAAAATAGCTTTATTCAGCCACCGCATTCATAACTTATATATTTTATTTATTAATTGGCTGTATATATTTTTAAAATAAATGCTTTTGGGGGCTTCAGCGCCCCCAAAAGCGAGTGACATTAATTTGGGGTTACGATATTCACCCACAAATCGAAATTATCCAGACAGGCGATAATTTCTTCCAGTTTCGCGCCATTGCCAATAATTTTGGCTTTCTTCGCTTTTACCAGATCCGCCATTTTGGCTTGTCCGGTCAGCACGGCGTGCAGATCTTCACGGCTGATGTAGAAAGAGGCGTCAGCTTGCGGTTGCAGCGTTTTACGGTAGTTAAGCACGCTATCGTTCAGCGTCAGGTTGAGGTTATCGCCATTGCTCATATTGAAGTTCAGGCTGATATTTTTACCCGCGGCTTTCGCGCTATCGAGGCGAACGGACATAAAGTCGAACAGCATTTCGACCGACATCCCGCGAATGGTGTCCGGGGAACCGGTGGTGCCGTGGCTGAACTTATGCACCCCTTCGCGCAGCTCTTTCGCGCCGGTCAGGTAGAAACCGCGCCAGGTGGCGGACTCGGCCTGATAGCCCAGCTGTTCAAAGTTATTCGCTTGCAGATTCTTCGCGACCTGGTCACCCGGGTTGGCGGCAATCACCTGTTTCAGCAGTTCTGCCGACCAGCGGTAATCACCTTGCTTGTTCGCTTCTTGCGCCAGGTTAATAACGCGTGCGGAACCGCCCAGCGCCTGCACGTAACGTTTACCCATCTCCACCTGACCATACGGATGCAGGTTAGCCGGGTTACCGTCGTAATAGCCAAGATAGAAGTTATACACCGCGCGGGCGTTGTGGCTGACAGAACCGTAATAGCCACGGCTGGCCCAGTTATTGGCAAGTGCAGGCGGCAGTTTAATCATGTCGCCGATTTCATTCATGGTGTAGCCCTGGTTCGCCAGGTGCAGGGTCTGGTCGTGAATGTACTTGATAGTATCGCGATATTTACCAATATAATCATTGATATGCTTATTGCCCCAGACCGGCCAGGTGTGCGGCATAAACAGGACTTCCGCGTCGTTACCCCACATATCCAGCGTTTCGTTCAGATACTCGGTCCACTTGCTGGTGTCGCGGGTTTTCGCGCCGCGCAGAGTGTAGAAGTTGTGCAGGGTATGCGTGGCGTTCTCGGCGGTACACAGCGCTTTCAGGGCCGGAATATAGAAGTGCATTTCGGCTGGTGCTTCGCTACCTGGGGTCATCAGGAAGTCAAACTCCAGGCCGTCGATAATCATCTTCTCACCGGTTTTGGTGATGGTTTTGTTCGGTGCGATGATGCTCGGGTAGCCTGATGCCAGCGTTACGCCAAGACCATTGCCGATGTTACCCTGAGGGTTATGCGCCAGCAGCAGGCCGTAGGAGTAAAGTGCACGGCGGCTCATAATATTACCCGCCAGTACGTTTTCGCTGATGGCTTCGTCCATAAAGCCAGCAGGGGCGATAACCTGCACTTTACCGGATTTCACATCGGCTTCAGAGATAATGCCTTTCACGCCGCCATAGTGGTCGGTATGGCTGTGGGTATAAATAACCGCAACAATCGGTTTTTGCGGGCGATTTTGGAAGTAAAGGTCAAGGGCGGCTTTTGCGCTCGGTGGCGTCACCAGCGGGTCGATGACAATAATCCCGGTATCACCTTCGATAAAGGTGATGTTGGAGATATCCTGACCGCGAACCTGGTACATTCTGTCGGTGACTTTAAACAGGCCGGAAATACCGTTTAACTGCGACTGACGCCACAGGCTAGGGTTAACGGTTTCGGGCGCGGGCGCATTGATATCAAATTTATAATCTTCCCCGCGATAATATGGTTTGCCATTAGCATCGCGCAGAATACCTTCATCCAGCAGCGGAGCGATAAATCCACGCTGAGCGTCGTCAAAATCCTGACGATCGCTAAACGGTAATGATTTGGCGTAATTCTGATTAACCTGTTGGGTATATTGAGTGGCGGCTTTCGCTTCATCTGTTGCGTAAGCGGTATTTACCATCATGCCGCTGGCAGCAGTTAACGCAATAACAATCCTGCTCAAACGGAATAACCGAGAGTTATTCATATAAATCTCCATTTATCATTTATGTCGTAAATATGTAATCCATGCAAAATACGTCATTTAAAGCTGGGGTTATCATAATTGGGAATTTTCGACTTTAATAAGTGGAAGTGTGAGCGGAACGATCCATTTTATTAGGCATTTGTGCTGAAGGGGGAAAATTACGCGAATTTATTATCTCTGTAAATAATATGAGGTGTTTTATATATTTATTATATATATTATACTTCGGCAAATACTGAGCACAATTTATCAATGCAACCGGTGTTTCTTTTTAAAAAACGTACCGGAGCAATGGGCGGTCATGTCGCTGGCACCGCAGGATTCTGCGTTGCTGTGCCAGCCTTTTATTCATGGTCAATGAGTGAGGTGATTGATAAAGACACCAGGTCGTCAGAGCGCACTGATTATCCGCATTATGCCAGTGAAGTTGCACTGGCTTTTGGTTCACGAGTGGTTGGCCTCGAACTGGCAAAAATGATTGTGGATGCGTGGCTGGGCGCACAGTACGAAGGCGGTCGTCATCAACAACGCGTGGAGGCGATTACGGCAATAGAGCAGCGGAGAAATTGAGATTCATCCACTACTTGCATGGATGAGTAATGACTAATGTGGATAGAGTTTCTTTTTGAGGTTGGCTAATGAAACGCTTTCCGCTATTTCTTTTATTCACCCTGCTCACGCTGTCCACCGTTCCGGCCCAGGCTGATATTATCGACGATACTATTGGTAATATTCAGCAGGCGATTAATGACGCTTATAACCCTGACCGTGGGCGAGACTATGAAGATTCGCGCGACGACGGCTGGCAGCGTGAAGTGAGCGACGATCGGCGCAGACAATATGACGACCGCCGCCGCCAGTTTGAAGATCGCCGCAGGCAGCTGGACGATCGCCAGCGCCAGCTTGATCTGGAGCGTCGGCAACTGGAGGATGAAGAGCGGAGAATGGAAGATGAGTATGGGCGATGAGGTTGGGTATGGAGCAGGCATCGCCCCTCACCCCAATGGGGAGAGGGAGAAAACGAGCGCAATATTCAATATTGAGCACAATCGGTCCCCTCGCCCCTCTGGGGAGAGGGTTAGGGTGAGGGGGCCAGCGCGCACATTCCCTCTCATCACGCCACCCCAATCTCCATCCCATCAAACCCCACCTCAAACCCTGACGGTAGTGCGTTTTCCATCAGCCACGCATCAAACTGGTGGCTGATATGGGTCAGAATCACCTGTGGCGAGCGGATAACCTGATTCAGCGCAAGCACGGTATTTAAATCACAGTGATTACGCGGTGCATCCGCGCGCGGCGGGTGACTGCAATCAATCACCATCACCTGCGGATGATTATTGAGTAAAAATTTCAGCGTTTTTTCCGGCAGGCCAGCGGTGTCAGACAGCCACGCCACCCGGCTATGTGCCGTTTCCAGCAGATAACCGAAGGTCAGTTTTGAGTGGTTAAGCGGCAGCGGCGTGACCTGCAACCCCTGCAAATCAAACACCACAAACGGTTCCACTGTGTGGCTGAAATCAAGCAGGCCCGGATGTTTAAACAGATCGTCGCAGCCCTGTTCATCCGGCGGGCCGTAGACCGGGATCACATCGCCCACGCCCCAGCGTAGCGGAAATAGCCCTTGGACGTGATCCATATGGTAGTGCGTCAGCAAAAACTGCTGGAACGATCCAGGCGACCAGCGATCGGTGAGATCGTGCCGCCCGGCGTCGATCAGGGTGATCGCGTCGTTAAACTTCACTACGCCGCTGCATGGCTGGCGGCGATACTGCGGCGAGCGCCGCGCTCTGGCGCAGGCC
>ERZ791830.1421-NODE-1421-length-15036-cov-3.991055_pt1 | contig 15036 bp, 11 predicted proteins | sample MGYA00509945_ERZ791830 | MGnify/ENA primary metagenome ERZ791830 (study PRJEB30046, sample SAMN00792021) | human gut metagenome | study: EMG produced TPA metagenomics assembly of the A metagenome-wide association study of gut microbiota in type 2... | reverse complement strand
TTAACCGAATTCTAGCCAAAGAATACTTCGGCAAAGACATAAAGATTTCACTACGGAGCAAAAACCATGTTTTTACTCCGTTCAAATGACGATTTAACAAAAAACAAATAGGATTTTTCAGGATAAAGAAGCTTATTTTTATCCTGTTTCTTTATATATAGGGATGGATGATTTACAAAGGATAGTCAAAATAGCACTTTTCAAAAGCACTAACCAAATACAAGATTTTATTATAGAATAGTATAATTGACAAAAAGATTTGTCAATTATACAGGTTATAACCTGTATAATTGACAAAAAGATTTGTCAATTATACAGGTTATAACCTGCGTTTTTTCGGTTTCATTAATCTGTTTCATCTGTTCTACACGGTATATATTTTTACTAATATCAAAGGAACAAATTCTTTTTTTATTAAATATTAAAAAAATGATTTTTCAAGTTTCATTTTTGACAAATACATCTGATATAAATATTTCTTATTTCAAATGCATTCCCAATTTCTATTTTTCCAACAAATAAATCAATATATCTCCGGGAGAGATTAATAAAGTAGCTGTATACGATTCAGCAGAAACAAGACTTCCGTCTTTTAATACACGTTTCACGGAGGGATCTGCATAAAAGGTAAGCTCCATTGTATCCATCAGACTTCTGTTTACAATAGCAAGATATTTCTTACCTCCATTTTCCAGCAATGAAATAATGGTTCCATATCCATGTGTATCCAAAACCTTCACCTTTTCAGGAAGAGTGGTCAAACGTGTCGTACCTCTCGGTATAACACTTCCTGTATGTCTGACCGACAAAACTTTTGCCCCCAAAAAGATTCCGGCAATTGATCTGATCTCGGCATTCATATCTTTCACCAAATCATAAACTTCCGTTCGCTTACCATCCAAACCAATCGGTCCGTGTTGATAATCATAAAAAGAATCACCAGCCGGTGTCCAATAAGTAAAATACTGTAACCCTTGGGCTCCATAAACCAGATTACTATATAGTTGTAACCGTAAAGAAGCGCGTGTCGGAACAGGATATGGTCCATGTTTGGTAGCAAGAGCAAACGCCCAGAAATCCTTACCGATTTTCCTTGCTTCATCTGAGAAATCTTCCAGATTTTCATACCATTCAGCTTTCAAAACATTATCTCCAAGAACCGGATAATGGTCGAAAGAAAGAAATGGTAGAGGAACCTCTTTATTAAAACGGGTAATATATTCACGATAATTCTGAACGCCCAAAAACCTCAAATGCTCCTCACCTCCTGTCGGAAATAAGTTCAGATAGCAAAATTTGCGATTATCTACAGCTTGTATTCTTTTAGCCCAATCACCTAGCGCTGCAAAATCTGTAACAACAGGCTCATCCCGTAAAAAATAACCTGCGACCGCCGGATGTTCCATAAATTTCCGAACAGTTTTTTCTGGTTCTTTACGTAACTCAGGACAAGCTATTATTAGCTGCACACCTACTTTATGTGCGGCGTCAAGCGCTTTTTCCACTTCTTCCAAACTTGAATACTCACTAAAGTTTATAGTAAATCCTGCCTCTTTCAGTTCCTTGAAACGCTCAACGGTCGCTTCATTTGCCCTTATGCCATACCAGGCTACTATGGGTATCTGTGCCGATAAATCCAATCTTTCCTGTGCTTGTCCTATTCTTGTAAACAGTAACAATAAAAAGATCATTCCCAATACGAAATAATGTTTCATAAAATATTTTTTACTAATTATCCTTCTCATTTCAAACTAAGATCCAACCTTTTTCCTGCATAAACTGGTAAAATCATCAGGGTAAGACGATGGTCAGCCACCGAACAATTAATTTTTTTACCATTAAAACGGACTTCAGCTTTTTTCACATGTGCAGGAAGAGGTATGCTTATTTTACCCTCACCGGCAACATACATCTGATAGCGGGACATATCATTATCTACAGGCGAAAATGTTAAATCCACGGGGGTATCTGCAAATTTATAATGAGTTCCGTCAAGAGTAATTTCATTACACTGCTGTCCTGAAAATGCAATCAGCTGTTGACCGTCTAAACGAAAGCCTAAAGATAAACGTCCTACATATGATACCTCATGCCCGTTAATTTTTGCCTGTTTCAATTCTATCCGATCTGATGGAAGAGGATTTTCAAGCAATACTTTTTCATCATCTTCCTGATTTCTTGAGAAACCTCCAAACCAACTTTCAGCATGTGTACGATAATGTGCTACTACCATGGTTGTTGAATTCGGGAAAGAAGAAACAAAATATTCACCAGTCCTTGAAAGATACGACGGATTATCATTTACCACAAACTTTCCGGTAGAAGGATAAGCATTACAAGCATTTAGTATTTCAAACAAAGTACGGGTTTCATACCCCAGGCTTGCCGATTGGTCATCACGTGGACGGAAACCACAATAACAAGCAATTCCTCCATCAGGATATTTAAGCATTGTCCCAACCACTTTCTTGTCTGAATAAGCTATAATCTCCGCATTAGAAACGGGAGTTACCGGATAAATCCGGTCCACAATAAAATCTGTCAGGATTGACTGATCCGGAACATCAGACAAACTCCCGGAAAAATCAATCATTTTCCCGGATGCAATTTCCCCCATATAACAATCATGGTTATACTGAGCTCCAAACAGTTTCTGCCACTGCCTAGTACAATTTTCCCCACTTTTATCGATCAGAGGCGGAGTACTGAACCAGACAACCTTTCCACCAGCTTTAACAAAACGTTCCATCATATCCAGTAATCCTTTTTCCGGTAACGGCTCAAACATAACAACCAATGTTCCGTACTTTTTTTCTGCGACCTGGATATGTCCGTCCGATTGTACAGTTCCCATTTCAAGCAATTTATCAGTTGTCAGATAATTTGCATATCCATATTGCGTCATCCAACTTCCAAAACGCGGTTCCACAGCAACCAAATTCATCGGATAAAGAATCAACACTTCAGTATCGCGGTGCACATTTCCTGTCATTAAGCGGATTGGCTCACTCGGACTGGCACCATACGCATAATTTATAGCCATTTTACGTTCCAGAGCTTTATCCGGCATTCCCCAAGCTGCTGCATAGGCATTCGGATATTTATTGATAACACCTATGGATGCAGCCATTGCCACCCCGTAATAATTACGGTCACTCCAACCACCTTCAGCAAAATCATTACCGGTCGGTTGCAGATATTCACTCCATTTAAAATAATCATAACAAGCAGCAGACGCCTGATGTACCGTATTACCCCAGATAAAATTGGATGTATATTCATATTTATAACGATTGCCATATAGTTTCTCACAATTCCAATAGTCTATCGTAGGACTCTGTGCCCATGATGCATGCGCCGACGTACTCAATTCATGCCCAAACAGCTTTTCACCATAATCTTTCGCATTTTTGAATAAGTTGACTACATCATCATTCAACATTCGATAATAACGGTCACGTAATAAAAATGTACGATGTATTGCATCCGGTGTTTCTCCCAAAACATATTGAATATTGACAATAGCATCAGTTGTAGGACGGAACATCGGAGCTCCGTACGCAAAATAGAGCATGTAGCGATCATCAAATTTCTGGTTATACTTCTCTTCATACCGACATGCCATATTTTTAGTCAGATAACGTTCTGCAAACTGACCTTCTTCGTGATGTCCAAAATAAAACCAATCTTGTTGAATATGCATTTCATCAGAATACAGGGAAGTCAGATTTACTTTTTTATCATGGTACTTCTTTAACAAGTTACTCAAGAAAGCCGGAGCTTCCGGATCAAAGTAATCCATTTCCTGAGTTTCATATTCTAACATAACCATAACCCGATCAAAACCTGCACATTGTATTCCATCACCATAGATACGTAAGCGCTTCATCGGAATTGTTCCCTGATCAGATCCATTGATAGAATCAATCTCCTCATATTTCACATTTTCCAATAAAACAATATCATCCGGATTTACAGATCGCATAGATGTAGATACCACCTTTTCTTTAAAAGCATAAGCCTTTACACCTTTAAGTTTTACCGGAGTTTGTCCCTTATTATTCGTCCAAAACAACTGCTGCCACATCTGCAAGCTGAATTGTCCTGTACGGGGATTCCTCAATCCGACTTTATAAGCAAGCCAACGACCGCTGTTACCCGTTTGATTTTTATATGCCAAACCCAATTCAAGCGGACTAAGCAGGCTCAAACAAAGTCCCATATCCTGTTTAGAGACAAAATCGCTGACAACTTTTATTTTATCAACATATTCATCCATATCAGGAGTCAAATTTCGTTCCGTATTTTTATCTGTACGATATTGACGGAAAAATTCATCAAACGCAATAATCAGTTCTTTCGATCCATAACTCTTTCCTCGTTTACAAACATCACGAAGACTTTCCAAACGAGAATCATACCCCAACGAATTATCTATTTTTTTATCAGGATCTGTTAAATCGTTTAGTTGTTGATCACTTGTCAGAATAATTGTTTGTGCCTCAACAGAACTGGTTATCAAGGTAATTCCCACAAACAAATTTAAAATCCATTTTACAATTGTGCTTCTCATAATTTAAAAATTTAATTAATTTGAATATTACACAACAAAAATAGGACTCCTTTACTGCTAACAATTCACAAATCTGACATTTATGCCTACAATATTGACACATGAATATTACAACAAATGTTATTCATATTTTGGAAAAAGTTCGGTATGATCCGGAAATAATAGGATACTGGGTAAGTTTTTTACTAAATGGACATAAAAAAAGCCACCCTGTAACAGGATGGCTTTTTTTTCTATCTTGGGGTGAACGATGGGACTCGAACCCACGACCCTCGGAACCACAATCCGATGCTCTAACCAACTGAGCTACGCTCACCATTTCAGTCTCGTTGAGTATTTCTCTTTAAGACGGTGCAAAGATAGATGTTTTTTCTGATTCCGCAAGCGTTTTCAAAGAAAATTATACAAATATTTTACTTGTAAATCGCTTTCTTCCCGGCTAACAGCGTGTTACGCATCAAAGAAATGATTGTCATAGGACCAACACCTCCCGGAACCGGCGTAATATAAGAACATTTAGGGGCGACTTCGTCGAACTTTACATCGCCGGTCAGCTTATAACCGCTCTTGGTTACACTACTCGGCATACGGGTAGTGCCAACGTCAACTATTACGGCACCTTCTTTCACCATATCGGCTTTCAGGAATTCAGGAACACCCAAAGCAACAATGATGATGTCAGCGTTCAGGCACATTTCTTTCAGATTCTTTGAACGGCTGTGACAAACAGTTACCGTGCAGTTTCCCGGATAATTTTTCTGCATCATCAGCATTGCCATCGGTTTACCGACAATATTGCTGCGTCCCAGGACTACACAATGTTTGCCGCTCGTTTCGATTTCATAACGTTTCAGCAATTCCAGAATACCGGCCGGAGTGGCAGAAACAAAACAAGGAAGACCTATCGACATACGTCCCACATTGATCGGATGGAATCCGTCAACATCTTTACGGTAATCGATCGCCTCAATAATCTTTTGCTCTGAAATATGTTTCGGAAGCGGAAGCTGCACAATGAAACCGTCTACATCCGGATCGTTGTTCAATTCGTCTACCCGGCGAAGCAACTCTTCTTCGGTCACATCGTCCTCATAGCGAATCAGCGTCGATTTGAAACCGATTTCTTCGCAAGTTTTTACTTTACTGGCTACGTAGGTTTCACTTCCTCCGTCATGACCTACCAGAATAGCTGCCAAGTGGGGAATCTTACCTCCTGCGGCTTTGATCTGGGCGACTTCTTCCGCCATCTCTTTCTTCATCTGAGCAGAGACGGCTTTTCCGTCCAGTAATTGATAATGATTGTCTTCCATAATATATCTCTTTAGTTTTTATCTTCTAAACGATGGGAATTTCTTACTTCCCGGTTTCATAGCAGTAACCATACGCATCATCTTGCGGGTTTCATCAAACTGCTTGATTAGTTTGTTTACCTCCTGGATAGTCGTTCCGCTACCTTTGGCGATACGCTGACGGCGTGAGCCATTCAGGATAGCCGGATTAACACGTTCGTCCGGCGTCATGGAATAGATAATCGCTTCAATGCTCTTGAAGGCATTATCGTCGATATCGATATCTTTCAAGGCTTTACCAACACCCGGAATCATAGAAGCAAGTTCTTTCAGGTTACCCATCTTCTTAATCTGCTGGATTTGGGAAATGAAGTCGTTGAAGTCGAACTGGTTCTTGGCAATCTTCTTCTGCAAGCGTTTTGCTTCTTCTTCATCGTATTGTTCCTGGGCACGTTCTACCAAAGAAACGATATCACCCATACCGAGGATACGGTCGGCCATACGTTCCGGGTGGAAAGTATCCAGTGCATCCATCTTCTCACCGGTTCCGACAAACTTGATCGGTTTATCAACCACCGTACGGATAGAAAGGGCGGCACCACCACGGGTATCACCATCCAACTTAGTCAGAACTACGCCGTCGAAGTCAAGACGTTCGTTAAACTCTTTGGCAGTATTTACCGCATCCTGTCCGGTCATGGAGTCAACAACGAACAATGTTTCGTCCGGTTGGATAGCACTTTTGATAGCGGCAATCTCTTTCATCATCTGCTCATCGATCGCCAGACGACCGGCTGTATCGACAATCACTACGTCGTTACCCTTGGCACGGGCTTCGCGGATAGCGTTCATCGCAATCTCTACCGGATTCTTGTTTTCCAGTTCCATATAAACAGGAACACCAACCTGCTCACCGACAACACGCAACTGTTCGATAGCCGCCGGACGGTAAACGTCGCAGGCAGCCAGCAACGGCTTCTTGTTTCTTTTGGTTTTCAACATATTGGCCAGCTTTCCGGAGAAAGTGGTCTTACCGGAACCCTGCAAACCCGACATCAGGATAATAGCCGGATTTCCACTCAGGTTAATATCGATAGCCGTTCCTCCCATCAGGCTGGCAAGTTCGTCATGAACGATCTTAACCATCAACTGGCTGGGCTTAACGGAAGTAAGTACGTTTTGTCCTAACGCTTTTTCTTTTACCGTATCGGTAAACGACTTGGCTACTTTATAGTTTACGTCGGCATCAAGAAGGGCTTTGCGCACATCTTTCAGTGTTTCAGCCACATTAATCTCGGTGATCTTGCCTTCACCTTTCAGCAGTTTAAACGATCTGTCTAACCTTTCGCTTAAATTTTCAAACATATTCGTATGTGTATTTATTTTTTTCTTTCTAATTTCTAACGTAATAGGGTGCAAAGGTAAGAAAAAGGATGTAAACCTCTAAATCTTTTTATTCTGCCAAGCTGCTTTTTTCAAATAAATTACACTTGCCAGCAGCAGTCCGGTGTAATAAACAACTTCGGTCAGAAAACAAATAGCAACCGGAAGATGTAAACGCATCCCTGCCACATAGATAAACAATGTATAAAAGACAAGTGTCACCAACTCCATCGCAAAAGCAGAACGGGTATTTCCCGTACCTGTCACACCATTAAATACGATATTAGCGACAGCCGCTATCAGCAAGGCTCCGGCAATCACATAAAGCGAAGGTATCGAAGCATGTATCAAAGAGGCGTCATTCGTATAAACCGACAAGATAGCCGATGGGAAAATACAGGTGATAAAAACACATACAGCCACAATACCTAACGAGATATAAGAAAGCCGCCGGATAATCGGGATAACCTGGTCGGTATGCCCGGCACCAATGCTATTACTGACAAAAGAGTTGGTTGCCGTGGATAAAGAATTAACCGGAATCAACAGAACGATATACACACTGCGCACAATGTTGGCAATCGCCAACTCCCGTTGCCCCAGATGCTCCACGGCTACAAAAAGCATGAAATAAGTGCTCAACGATATAAAATACTGTAACATGGTAAATATAGAAATACTTAACACCCGTTTCAGTAACCTGATGTCGAACGACCGGAATTGATTCAATGCATATTTCTTTATATCCACCGTCAGACGGGTATAAACCAAAAAGAAAACAATCGACCCCCCTCTGCTATCACCGAGGCGATAGCCGCCCCTTTGATACCCATTTCAGGAAAACCACCTTTCCCGAATATCAGCAGGTAGTCGAGCAGCACATTCGTCAATGCCATCACAACAGCGTTCAAGGTCAATACCTTTGTCCGGGTTATACCGATAAACAGCGCCCGGAACATCACATTGACGAAAGAGAAAAAGAATCCGAACACACGCCAGTCGAGAAACTCTTCCGTTGCTCCCAAAATCGTATCGGAAGAAATCATGAACCGCATAATATCTTTAGCAAAGAGACGGGAGAAAGTAAACATCACAGCCGCCAGTGCCAACAGAAAAAACACCCCCTGTATCATGACCGGTCCTACATCACTGTACCGCCGTTCACCATTTCTGCGGGCCATCACAATCTGAGACCCCGTACTGAATCCGAAAGCAATCGTAAACACACAAATATAATAGAGCCCACCCATCGCGGAGGCTCCCAATTCAACTTCCCCTACCCTTCCCAGGAAAGCCGTGTCGGTCACATTAATAATGTTCTGCGCCAACAAACTCAGAAAAATAGGATAACTTACATTCCAGATTTGTTTGTTCGTATACATATTCTACTCTATTATTTTCTAAATGGGGAAACACAAGACCATAAAAAAAGCCCGCCGGCAACCGGCGAGCTTCTTTATTGTTGTTTAAAAACATTCTAAATGCTGCTACCGATGCTCTATATCAGTCTGTTCGTTGCTGTATCGGGAAACACAACAGCCGGTTTAAATGTTTTGGCTTCTTCAAAATCCATCATGGCATACGACATGATAATGATGATATCGCCAGGCTGTGCCTTGCGGGCTGCTGCACCGTTCAGACAAATCACGCCCGAACCGCGTTCGCCTTTAATGATATACGTTTCAAAACGTTCACCGTTATTGTTGTTCACAATAGCCACCTTCTCATTGGCAATCAGGTTGGCGGCATCCAACAAATCTTCGTCGATAGTGATACTACCGATATAATTCAAATTAGCTTCCGTTACCGTCACCCGGTGAATCTTTGATTTAACTACCTCTATAAACATCGTTTTCTGTATAATTTGATTACCATTAAATGTCCCTCAAACGAAAGTAGGGTCTTTTGCATTTAAAATAAGGGACTTTTGTTTTCAAAATAAGGGACTTTTAAACTCAAAAGTCCTGACTTTTTTTCGAAAAGGTAATCACCTTATTTATCAGCTATTTATACTTTATATTATCAATCAGGCGAACTTCACCGCAATAGACCGTGATACAGCCGACTGCATAATCGGTATCCGACCAGTTTTTGATCGACTCCATGGTGTTTCCGTCTACGATTTCATAATATTCCACCCGCATAACAGGGTCGGCATTAATCGTATTCACAACATAATCAATAACCTCCTGTACGCTTTTTCCGGCTGCAAAGTTAGTACTTTCTTTTAACGTACGTGCTATTAACGGTGCTTTTTGACGTTGTTCCGGTGTTAAACGAACGTTACGACTGCTTAAAGCCAACCCGTCGTCCTCACGCAAAATCGGACAGGCGTTAATCTTTACTGGGATATTCAACTGTTTTACCATGGCACGGATCACTGCGATCTGCTGGAAGTCTTTTTCTCCGAAGTAGGCATTATCCGGCTCTACGGCATAAAACAGCTTGCTGACAATCTGGGCCACCCCGTTAAAATGTCCCGGACGGCGCGCCCCTTCCATCACGGCCGATACTGTTCCGAAATCAAATGTGCGGGTATCCGGTTCAGGATACATCTCCGCCTCTGTCGGAGCAAAAACATAATCACAACCGGCCGGCTCCAATAATGCACAGTCCTTATCCAACGTGCGGGGATAAGTCGCCAAATCATTTTTGTCGTTAAACTGGGTCGGATTTACGAAAACGCTGACAACGCACACATCGTTTTCTTCCACGCAACGCTTAACCAGGCTCAGGTGTCCGTTGTGTAATGCTCCCATGGTGGGAACAAAGCCTATTTGCTTGTTATGCTGCCTTTCTTCGGCAAGATAACGCTTCAATTCTTGAATGCTGTTTACTATTTTCATCTTTTTAGATGCTTATTGACGGTGCAAAGCAAATAAATAATTACGGTAAATGAAAGAAATTTATTATCTTTGTGCCGTCTTTATAAAACTAGTTTACAGAATGGATGCAAAAAAAATCTTGTTTATAGCTCAAGAAATAACACCCTACCTTCCCGAATCTGAGATTGCAACAATATGCAGGAATCTGCCGCAAGGCATTCAGGAGCGTGGTCGCGAAATCAGAACTTTCATGCCTAAATTCGGAAATATCAACGAGCGACGCAATCAGTTGCACGAAGTGATCCGCCTGTCGGGTATGAACCTTATCATTGATGATACGGATCATCCGCTAATCATTAAGGTAGCATCCATTCAGGCCGCACGCATGCAGGTATACTTCATTGATAATGAAGACTTCTTCCAGCGTAAACATACTGTCAGCGATGAAGAGGGAAATGAATACGAAGATAACGACGACCGTTCGATCTTCTATGTACGTGGAGTACTGGAAACAGTGAAGAAACTTCGCTGGATACCGGATGTGATCCACTGCCACGGATGGATATCTGCACTGACTGCATTATACATAAAAAGAATGTATGCAGACGATCCATGTCTTAAAAATGCAAAAATAGTCTATTCTATTTATAATGATGATTTTAAAACACCGTTAAGAAAAGAACTGGCTCAGAAACTGAAAACAGACGGAGCCAAAGACAGCGACCTGAAAGGTATTAAGGCTGATACCAGCTTTGTCGGCTTGACGAAACTGGCTATCGATATGGCTGACGGTGTGATACAAGGTAGTGAAACGATCAACCAGGATGTACTGGACTATATTGCAACCAAGAAAGATACTCCGTTCCTTCCTTATCAGTCGCCGGAAACTTATATGGATGCATTCAACGAATTTTACGATGTCGTATTAGATTCTAAATAAGTGAGAAAAAATGATGAAAATCAAGCCTTTATTAATTGGCCTGGGCTTAGGAGTAACAATCCTGAGTGGGTGTAGTGATGATTTGAATCTGGTTGGCTCGACAATTCAGCCTGACGGAGACAAAATGCCCGTATATGTAGATACTTTCCAGATGCAAGCGACAACTTTGCTGATGGATTCGGTATATGCAAGAACTACTAATGGACTTCTCGGGGAGTTCTATGATCCGTTGTATGGTAACGTGAAATCTGATTACATCTGCCAGTTTTACTGCCCGGATGACTTCAAGTTTAAGCATGAACCTATTAATGGACAGATTGACTCTATCGATTTTAAAATCATGTATCAGAACGGTGCCTGGGTAGGTGACTCTTTAGCACCTATGCGTGCCCAGATATATTTGGTAGACAAAGAACTGGAAAGAGATTTTTATACGAACTTCGATCCGTTGGAGTATTGTGACATGCAGAATTCATTGGGCATGCAAACATATACTGCATATGATAATTCTGTGCCCGACAGCATTCGTAATGCCACTGATTCTAATGGTGATCGTACTTTTATTCCGACCGTTACAATCCGGATGCCTAAGGAGTTCGGTCAGAAGTTCTATGATGAATCAATCAAAAATCCAAGTACTTTCAGCAGCCAGGAGAACTTTAATAAATTCTTCCCCGGATTGTATATAACAAATACATATGGTAGCGGTAATATTCTGCAAATTACCTATTCAACTTTCTCGATCTACTATAAGTACAGTTTGAAAGGCAGCCAGGGTCAGGATTCCACCGCATATTCCAGTGAAACGTTCAATGTGACCAAAGAAGTATTGCAGTTGAACCGTTTCAAAAATACAGATTTGACCCCGTTGTTAGAGGAAAATGATTCAATTGCTTATCTGAAAACACCGGCAGGTGTATATACACAATTAACAATTCCTGCCCAGGATATAGTTGAAAGAATCGGAGACCGTGTTATCAACAATATACCTCTGACAATAAAAGCACTGCCGCAGGAAAACTGGCAATGGGCTCTTTCCGCTCCTTCAAATTTACTGTTGCTGCCTAAAGACTCTTTGGCTACTTTCTTTGTGAACAATAAGATAGAAGATAAAAAAACATCATTCCTTGCTAGTTACAGTACTAGTAGTCGATCTTATTCGTATGATAATATCTCCAATCTGATGCAGGAACATATAAAGAATAATCCTGACAAGGATATGGTATTGCTTTTGGTTCCGGTTGAACGTCTTACAGGTCAATCAAACAGCTACTACGGACAATCCCAAACATACACTACGGCAATAAATAATTATTTACTTCCTTCCGGAGTCAAGTTGCTCAAAACAAAAGAAGCGACAAAAATTGTCATAACAACAACGGAATACAAGTAATAATTTTAAATTCATAAAAAAAGCGGATAATTTCTTTTGATTATCCGCTTTTTTATTATCAAAAACTATTATTTCTTTTTTGCAGCTTTCTTTTTCAACTTATCGACTTCTTTCTGAAGTGTCTCGATCTCAATACCCTGATTCTTAATTGTAGTCAATAATGAATTTAATTCTTCATTATCCACATCAATTGGGTACAAAGCATTCACACGACTAATAAAATCTCCCAGGATATTCATATAGTTTGTAAATGCATCATAAGGAGAATCATAGATACCACGATTCAACCATATCCCCGTATTCTTTGTAGTCATGAAACGGAAATTATTACTTGCCTGCAAATAATCCCAGTCTTGCTTGATACGACGGTCATCACACAAATGAACACGTTCTGCCACACTATAAAGCTTATTGAATGCTTCACGCTGCATCACATTACCCAACCAACAACTGATATCTCTTTCTTCATCTATCCACGACATCGGATAAGGGACATCAACCTGATCCACTGATTTCAATTTAGTCACAATATCTGTCGGTGTAGAGAACGTAATACCTCTTTCTTTTGCACAAGCAGGCAATGCTTTGATAAAACTCAAGATATTAGAAGATAACGGTTGGGCAATTCCCAAAGCCCCAAGTTCCATAAATATATTGATAACCTGCTCTTCTTCAGGAAATGCAGCAATCCAATCCATATACTTATCAGCAAACAATGGATACTCACTCCAACTTGAATTAGAAAAACGCAAACTAATATCATCCGACAATTTGAAATCACGAAGCAACAACTTCAGATTCGGGTTATATGCACAATGATATAAATAATGAGCGCTTTTCCAACCTAAAACATGCTTAGCACCTTCCGTCAACATACCTTTAAATCCCATGCTGGCAACCAAAGCACCGATTTCATTCGAATAGATCAAGCTTGAATTACGGAACACTTTCGGAGTTTGTCCGAATACCTGTTTGATCTTTTTCTTCATGCGGTCTACCTCTTCCCGGAAACACTCTTCATTAGCCAATGAAGACAAACCGTGCGAATAAGGTTCACACAAGAACTCACAGCAACCGGTATCATTCAACTGATGCAACAGTTCGATCACTCTGGGGGCATATACCTCCAATTGCTCCATGGCCACACCAGAGATTGAAAATGCAACTTTAAATGCCCCACCATTCTCTTTTGCCATTTCAAGCAATGTTGTCAGAGCAGGAATATACGAACGTGCTGCAATATCACTGATACTGCGTTCATTTTCATAATCATCATAGTAGTAATGATCGGTACCTATATCAAAGCAGCGATAACGTTTCAGATGAATGATTTGATGTATTTCAAAATAAAGACAGATTGTTTTCATATCTAGTTATTGTTTTATTATTTACCGTAATTCTTTAAAACTTCCTCATAAAGTGCTCGGATTCGCAAACCGACTTTTTCCCACGTAATACCGTCAACCTCCTTCTTTCCTTCTTCCTGAAGGTATTTGAAAAGAGATTCATTCGTACAAAGAGAATAAATAGCATCGGCCATTGCATTGATATCCCAATAATCTGTTTTAATCACTTTATCAAGAATTTCACCGCATCCGGACTGCTTTGAGATAATAGAAGGTGTTCCGCACTGCATCGCTTCCAACGGAGCAATACCGAATGGCTCGGAAACGGAAGGCATCACGAACACATCACTGTTTTTATATGCTTCATACACCTGGCGGCCACGTTGAAAACCCGGAAAATGGAAACGATCGGCAATACCGCGCTCAGCGGCCAAATTGATCATGGCATTCAACATATCACCCGAACCCGCCATTACGAAACGGATATTGCGTGAGCGTTTCAATACCAAAGCTGCCGCTTCTACAAAATATTCCGGTCCTTTCTGCATCGTGATACGTCCAAGGAACGTAACCACTTTTTCTTTCGGATGCTCCGGACGAGGTATATCCAGCAACTCCTGCGAAAGCGGATAAACGGCATTGTGCATAGCAAAACATTTACGGGGATCCTGATGATATTCACGGATAACCGTCTGACGAGTCAGTTCCGATACACACATGATACAATCTGCATGATCCATACCGTTCTTCTCCATCGCATACACGGTTGGATTCACCTTTCCACGCGAACGGTCAAAATCAGTCGCATGAACATGGATACATAATGGTTTTCCACTTACCAGCTTCGCATGCACACCTGCCGGATAAGTCAGCCAGTCATGCGCATGAATTATATCGAACTGCTGTTGCCGAGCTATAACTCCGGCTATAATAGAAAAATTATTGATCTCATCATGAAGATTACCCGGATATCCCCCGGCAAATTCCATACATCCCAAATCATTGACATGCATATGAGAAAAGTCGGCATAAATATGATCGCGAAAAGCATAATACTGCTCCGGCGTCATATAATGAGGCAACCGCGACTTGACATAGTTATAATCGACATCACGCCACACAATCGGCACCTGGTTCATACCGATGATATTCAAAAAACCTTCTTCTTCCCCGGTCGGCTTCGGAAGACAGAAAGTCGTTTCTACATCTCCCTGCAAACTCAATCCTTTTGTAATCCCATAGGATGCTACAGCAAGACCACCATATATTTTGGGAGGAAATTCCCAT
>ERZ791830.1413-NODE-1413-length-15113-cov-5.803759_pt1 | contig 15113 bp, 20 predicted proteins | sample MGYA00509945_ERZ791830 | MGnify/ENA primary metagenome ERZ791830 (study PRJEB30046, sample SAMN00792021) | human gut metagenome | study: EMG produced TPA metagenomics assembly of the A metagenome-wide association study of gut microbiota in type 2... | reverse complement strand
ACACCCCACTTCTTAGATAGTATATCATACTGTCTAACAAATGGGGTGCAGTTCAACCCGTGCATACACCGGGAAAAATAATGTTTTGTTATGTTTCGGACTCCGGAGTGTCTGGGCTTGCGTCTTCGGAGGGTTGGGGAGCCTCTGTGGGCAGAGGGCCTCTTTGTATAACGCGGTGCCTTTCCCATAGCGGATAAACCTCTCTTTTCTGATGCTGCGCAAAAAGGCTGTGCAGCAGAACTATGCTACCGGCATTCTATCATGAGCCTGATGATTTGGCAAGAAAAAAACTTGACAAATACCCCTTGGGGGTATATAATACAGATACCCAGGAGGGGTATTCGAAAGGAGCAATGCGAAGTGGAAGAACATTCTTGCTGCTGCTGTGGGGGCACAGAAAAGACCACAATGCGGACCGAGGAGGAGAAGCGAAAGCTCCAGAACCGGCTCAAGCGCATTGAAGGCCAGGTCCGGGGCCTTCAGGCCATGATCGAACGGGATGCCTACTGTTATGATATCCTCACCCAGTCTTCTGCCATCAATGCGGCTATGAATGCCTTTAACAAGGAGATTTTGGCCCGCCACATTGAGGGCTGCGTGGCCCGGGATATCCGGGAGGGCAAGGATGAGGTCATCGATGAGCTGGTGACCATTCTGCAGAAGCTTATGAAATAACCTTCCCGAAACGGGGAAGAATAGCAGATAGGAGGAGAAACATGACACAATACAATGTAACGGGCATGAGCTGTGCTGCCTGTGTAGCCCGGGTGGAAAAGGCCGTGAACCAGGTTCCGGGCGTCAGCAGCTGCGCAGTGAGCCTGCTTACCAATTCCATGGGCGTGGACGGCACGGCAGACAGTGCGGCTATTGTCAAGGCCGTGGAGCATGCAGGCTACGGCTGCTCTGTGAAAGGTGCGGAAAAAACAGCGGCCCCCCAGGAGGATGCCCTGGCGGACCGCGAGACTCCCAAACTGAAGCGGCGGCTCATTGCCTCCATCGGTTTTCTGGCGGTGCTGATGTATTTTTCCATGGGCCACATGATGTGGAACTGGCCCCTGCCGGCCTTTCTGGATGGGAACCACGTGGCCATGGGTTTGGCCCAGCTGCTGCTGGCAGGCATCATCATGGTCATCAATCAGAAATTCTTCATTTCCGGCTTCAAGGCTCTGTGGAACCGGTCTCCCAATATGGATACCCTGGTGGCCCTGGGCTCCATGGCCTCCTTCGTGTGGAGCGTGTATGCCCTCTTCGCCATGACCGATGCCCAGGTCCGTGGCGATATGGCAGGGGTCATGACCTATATGGACGAATTCTATTTCGAGTCCGCCGCCATGATCCTGACCCTGATCACCGTGGGCAAAATGCTGGAGGCCCGCTCCAAGGGAAAGACCACGGATGCCCTGAAAGGGCTCATGAATCTGGCTCCCAAGACTGCGACCCTGGTCCGGGATGGGCAGGAGGTCACGGTGCCCATTGAGCAGGTGCAAAAGGATGATATCTTTGTTGTCCGCCCCGGGGAGAGCATCCCCGTGGACGGCATTGTCCTGGAGGGCAGCAGCGCCGTCAATGAATCCGCCCTCACCGGCGAAAGCATCCCTGTGGACAAGGCGGTAGGCGACGGGGTCTCCGCTGCCACCATCAATCAGTCCGGCTTTCTGCGCTGCCGGGCCAGTCGGGTAGGGGAGGACACCACTCTTTCCCAGATCATCAAAATGGTTTCCGATGCGGCGGCAACCAAGGCCCCCATTGCGAAAATTGCCGACAAGGTCTCCGGCGTGTTTGTTCCGACGGTTATTTCCATTGCGGTGGTGACCACCGTTGTCTGGCTGCTGCTGGGCAGAGAATTTGCCTATGCCCTGGCCCGTGGCATTTCCGTGCTGGTCATCAGCTGTCCCTGTGCCCTGGGCCTGGCTACCCCTGTGGCCATCATGGTTGGCAACGGCGTGGGTGCCAAGAACGGCATTCTGTTTAAGACGGCCGTCTCTCTGGAGCAGACCGGAAAGACGGATATCGTTGTTCTGGACAAAACCGGCACCATCACGGAGGGCAAACCCAAGGTGACGGATATTGTCAGCGATGCGCAGGAGAATGAACTGCTGAAGCTTGCCTTGGCCATGGAAAGCAAAAGCGAGCATCCTCTTGCCAAGGCCATCCTGGAGGAGGGGACCGCGCGAGGTATGGAACCCGATGCGGTAACGGATTTCGAGGCCCTGCCCGGAAACGGCCTGCGCGCCAAGCTGGAGGGGAAAGCGCTGCTGGGCGGCAGCCTGCAATTTATTTCCGGTGCCGTCAGCGTCCCTACGGATATGACGGCCAAGGCCCACGCTCTGGCAGAGCAGGGCAAGACCCCGCTGCTCTTTGCCTGTGACGGCATTTTCGCCGGAATGATCGCCGTGGCGGACACCATGAAGGCGGACAGCCCCCAGGCCATTCGGGAGCTGCAGAACATGGGCATCCAGGTGGTCATGCTCACCGGTGACAACGAGCGTACGGCCAAGGCCATCGGGGCTCAAGCCGGTGTAGACCAGGTCATCGCCGGGGTGCTGCCGGACGGCAAGGAGACTGTGATCCGGAAGCTGAAGGCCCAGGGCAAGGTCGCCATGGTAGGCGACGGAATCAACGATGCCCCGGCCCTGACCCGGGCGGATACGGGCATTGCCATCGGCGCCGGGGCGGACGTGGCCATTGACGCGGCGGATGTGGTGCTCATGAAGAGCAGCCTTCTGGATGTGCCTGCGGCTATCCGGCTCAGCCGGGCTACCCTGCGGAATATCCACGAGAATCTGTTCTGGGCGTTTATCTACAATATCATCGGCATTCCTCTGGCCGCAGGCTGCTTTGTGGCCTTTGGCCTGACATTGAATCCCATGTTCGGCGCGGCGGCCATGAGCCTGTCCAGCTTCTGCGTGGTGACCAACGCCCTGCGGCTGAACCTGTGCAAGCTCTATGACGGCAGGCACGATCACAAGCGCAGCGCCAAGGCCAAAGAAAATATGGTAAAGACCGTTCACATCGAGGGCATGATGTGCCACCACTGCGAAATGGCAGTGCAGAAAGCCCTGGAGACTGTTGACGGTGTCGCCTCTGCCCAGGCGGACCACGAGGCGGGTACAGCCGTTGTTATCCTGAGCAAAAAGGTCGACAGCGAGGTTCTGAAAAAGGCTGTGGAGGCAGAGGACTATACAGTCACATCAATTGATTAAAATGGAGAGGATCATTATGGAAAAGATCATTCATATCGAAGGCATGGGCTGCTCCGGCTGCGAGAACCGTGTGAAAAAGGCTCTGGAGGCATTGCCCCAGGTTGCCCAGGCCCAGGTCAGCAAGAACAGCAAAACCGCAAAGGTTACTCTGAATGAGGCGCTGGCGGACGCCATCCTCGCAGATACCGCCGCCTGCGGCGGGAAGTACACCGTAACGGGTGTTGAATAAGAAAAGAGCATTTTTCCAAAGCCGGAGAGGGGGCGCTGTTTTTGCTGCGCCCCCCTCTTGACGTGAGGAGTATAATAAAAAAAAGAGCATTAGAAAGGCCAAGGGGGAGAATAACGTGGCGGCAAATAAGCTGATCGTGATCGAGGGACTGGATGGCAGTGGAAAGGCCACTCAGGCGAGAAGACTGATGAAAGCCCTGATGGAGCAGGGGGTTTCCGTGCGGGAGGTGTCCTTCCCGGATTATGACTCTGATTCTTCCGCACTGGTTCGGATGTATTTGTCCGGGCAGTTCGGTACGGATCCCCAGGATGTGAACGCCTATGCCGCCAGCTCCTTCTTTGCGGTGGACCGGTTTGCTTCCTATCGGAAGGACTGGAGCCGGGATTATGCCAAGGGGGTGGTCATTGCGGACCGGTATACAACCTCCAATGCTGTGCACCAGTGCAGCAAGCTGCCGAGGCAGCAGTGGGAAAGTTTTTTGGATTGGCTTTTTGATTTCGAATACAATAAGCTGGGCATTCCGGTCCCGGACTGTGTGATCTATCTGAATGTAGATCCCCAGGTCAGCCAGGCTCTGATGACTGCCCGCTACAGCGGGGACGAAAGCAAAAAGGATATCCATGAGCGGGACCTGGCCTATCTGAAGCACAGCCGGGAAGCAGCGCAGTACTGCGCGGAAAAGCTGGGCTGGCTCACTGCAGACTGCTGCCGTGACGGACAGATGCTCCCAATTGAGGAAATTCATAAGCGCATTATGCTCTTGGTTGAAAAATATATTTGAGAGGAGATTTTACCATGAACAAGAAGCTTTACAAATCCAATACGAACAAGATGATCTGCGGGGTATGCGGCGGACTTGGGGAGTTTTTCAGCATTGATCCCACCATTATTCGCCTGTTCTGGGCGATTCTGGGCCTGGCCGGTGGTACGGGCATCGTTGCCTATCTTCTAGCAGCCGTCATTATCCCAAATTCCGAAATCGTTGTCTAAGCCTGGCCAATTGAGCAGCATTTCAATGAAAACAATCCCATAAGAATTGACAACGCGCCAATTGTATGATAGAATGACAGAATAACAAGAAATATCAAAAGGAACGTTTAGGAGAGAATGCAATGAGCGAAAAGAAGACGCAGCAAGAGTATGAGATCGACTTGCTGGATCTGGCGAAGGCCATGTGGTCACATATCGTGGCCATTGTGCTGGCGGCGGTTGTATGCGCCGGCCTGGCCCTTGGCTATACCAAGCTGCTGATCACCCCTACATATAAGGCAAACGCCCTGCTGTATGTCAACAGCTCGGATATTTCCGTGGCAGGCAGCAAGTTGAGCATTTCTGCATCCGACCTGACGGCAGCCAAAAGCCTGGTGGATACCTATATTGTTATTCTGAACACCCGCACGACGCTGAACGATGTCATCGAGCAGTCCGGTGTGAGCTATAGCTATGACCAGCTCAAGAAAATGATCAGCGCCAGCTCCGTGAATTCTACGGAGATCTTCTCTGTAGAGGTCACCAGCACAAGCCCTCAGGAGGCGGAGCTTTTGGCCAACACCATTGCCAGAGTGCTTCCGGAGAAGATCGCCTCCGTGGTAGACGGCTCCTCCGTGCGCATCGTAGATACCGCCGTGGTGCCCTCCAAGAAGGCAGCTCCCAGCACCGGTAAGAATACCATGCTGGGCTTCCTGCTGGGTGCAGTGCTTGCCTGCGGCGCCGTAGTCGTTTTGTATCTGATGGACGATAAGATCCACTCTGCAGACTATCTGCTGTCCAGCTATGACCTGCCCCTGCTGGCAGTCATCCCGGACCTGACCCAGGACGACGATGATGGTTATTATTATTACGGCTACGGCAATGCCGGAAGAAAGGGGCGGGGCTGATATGACGAAGGAAAAGAAAAATGCACAGGTTCAGGCTGCACTTGGCCGGGATATGAGCTTTGGTGCGGCAGAGGCCTATAAGCGTCTGCGCACCAATCTGGATTTCAGCATGCCGGACCTGGGCGATAGCTGCAAGGTCATCGGTATTACCAGCTCTCAAAAGGGAGAAGGCAAGTCCACCACTGCTGTGAATCTGGCCTATACCATTGCGCAGACCGGTAGGAATGTGCTGCTGATCGAGTGCGATCTTCGGCTGCCTACCTATTCTAAAAGGCTGCGTCTGGCTCCGGCGCCCGGCTTTACCAATCTGCTGGTTGGCACGGCGGACGGCAGTCAGGTACTCCAGAAATTTAACGGTATGTCTACCCTGCGTATTATCACTGCCGGAGATATTCCCCCCAATCCTGCGGAGCTGCTCAGCTCCAAGCGGATGCGCCTGGCGATTGAGGCGATGAAACAGGCGGCAGATGTGATCATTCTGGACCTGCCTCCTGTGTGCGAGGTCAGCGATGCACTGATCGTTTCCAACCTGATGGATGGCATTATCGTGGCCGTCCGGGAGAACTATTGTGACAAGCGCTCCCTGGAGGAGACGATGCGTCAGCTCCGTTTTGCGGAGGTGAAGGTCCTGGGCTTTGTCCTGACGGATTCTCGGATTCAGCATAAGAAGTACAAAAAAGGCTATGGCTACGAAAAAAAGAGTTCCGCAGCCATGGAAATGCCTTGACTTTTGAAAAGATATCGCGTAAAATATGACCGATTACCATAGCCATATCCTTCCGGGGATGGATGACGGCAGCAGAAGCGTCGAGGAGAGCCTTTCCCTTCTGCGTGAAGAGGTGCGCCAGGGCATCGATACCGTTGTTATGACGCCCCATTTCTATTCAGGGCAGAACAGCCCCAGGCGTTTCCTGAAGCGAAGGTTCGATTCCTTTCAGAAGCTCCTACCCAGGCTGGATCGCTCTTGCCCCAGAATCATTCTGGGAGCAGAGGTTCAGTTCTTCCCGGGGATCAGCGATTGCGAGGACCTGTCCTTGCTGACCATTGGCCAAACGAAGTTGCTGCTGCTGGAGATGCCATTTTCCAGGTGGGATAGGCAGACGGTTCAGGAGACGCTGCTGCTGGGAGAGAGCCGGGATGTGCGGGTGGTTCTGGCCCATATTGATCGGTATTATACCGATCAGCCCGTATCTCTTTGGCGTGAGCTTTCCGAGGCCGGTATTTTGATGCAGCTGAATACCTCTGCCTTGGACGGTACCCTGGATCGCTTGCGCTATCGCAAGCTCATTGATGGCGGCTCAGTCCATATGCTTGGGTCCGATTGTCACAATATGACCGTTCGCCCGCCCAGATGGGAGCGCGTTACGCCGGATATTTCCGAAAGGGTATTGGAGAATATGCGCTGTGCCATGGGCAGGGGCCTGTAATCAAATGATGTATTTTCCGGGTCAGGGTGACCCGATAAGAAAATGGAGGTAACAAGTATGAAAAAAGTATTGCGTGCGCTGAGTCTTGCACTTGTCATTGCAATGTTGGCCGTGACCGCCTTCGCAGACAGCTATGTGCCCAGCATTCAGCAGAAGAAGGCAATGGGCATTAAGACCGTTACCGTGACGCTGGAGGATGGCACGGAAGTGAAGCATCCTGCGACCGATGTCGTGGTGACCCCCCTGGTAGATGGCGAGAAGCTGTCTGAGGAGGATCAGAAGCTGCTGGACGAGGCCTATGATTCCGTTCTGGGAGCCGGCTCCGTTCGGAAGGCTGCCCCCAAGCTGGTAGAAATGCTGGAGGACGAAGAGAACAAGGCCCTCAACCTGAATGTGGATGACTTCGTCGTTCGCGACCTGGTTCTTGTTCAGTTCGTGAATGAAGAGCTGAAGAAGGACGGCGTGAAGGTGACCGTTCAGTTCGAGCTGAACGTGGACAAGGACGAGGATGTCCTCGTTATGCGCTACGTTCCCTCCGAGGAGGAGAAGGACACCTATGAGTGGGTGCCTGTCGCTCTGGACGATGTGACCGTGAATGCAAACGGCACTGTCGATGTGGTTCTCGATGGTGAAGGTCCTGTGGCATTCCTGGTCAAGGCCGAGAAGTAAATGGGTAAATTCGCTGGGGCGCACAGAGCAGCCGCACTGTCTCTGTGTGCCCTTGCTCTTTTTGGGCTGACAGCCTGCGGCGCAGGAGCCGCAGAGACGACTGCACCCACTGCTGCCGCGGTGCAGACCACCGCCGCGCAGACCGAGGCCACGGAGACCACACGTGCCCCGGAGAGAAAGCAGCATTTGGAGACGGTTTTGATCCTTGGCCTGGATAAGAATGAATATCCCCAGGATGAACGTGCATACCTCAATGATATGCAGGCAGACCTGGACCTGGTCCTTGTGATCGATCGGGACGAGAAGGTTTGCACGCCCTTGCTCCTGAACCGCGATACCATGACGAAGATCACCCGTTTGGGCGTCTTTGGAGATGTTGCAGACAGTTTTACCGGTCAGCTGGCCCTGGCGCATACCTATGGCAGCGGCGGCTCTGACAGCTGCCTGAATTCCAAGCGGGCTGTCCAGGACCTTCTGGGCGAGGACATCGACCATTATATGAGCTTTACCATGGAGTCCGTTCCTGCGGTGAATGATGCCGTTGGCGGTGTTGCCGTGACGGTCCTGGAGGATTTCGGGGAGAATTATCCGCAGCTGAAAAAAGGGGAAGAAGTCCTGCTGACCGGGGAAAATGCCCTTGTTTATGTGCGTGGCCGTCAGAACGTTGGGGACCAGACAAACACCGGCCGGATGGAGCGGCAGGAGCAGTATATGTCTGCCCTGATTGAAAAGCTACGCAGCTGTGCAAAGGAAAACCCGGACTTCCTGACAAACCTCACGCTAAAGCTTGGAGATGCCTTCCAGACGGACTATACGGTGTCCCAGCTGCAAGCACTGTCTGAGCTCCTGCTGGATTGTCAGATTGAGCCCTTTGTTACACTCACCGGTGAAACCAGAAAGGGCGAGGAGTTTATGGAATTCTACGTAGACGAGACAGCCCGGGCTCAGACCGTACAGGATATTTTCTATCAATGATGAAGAACCGAACTCCTTTTGGGGTTCGGTTTTTTCTGAAAATCGCGCTGGCGGAGCGGGAAAGTCGTCAAGCTTCGGCATATTAATCCAATTTTTGCAGACTGGGCATTGGTCTGCGAATATTCACGGAATGTTCCTTCCCGCAACCGTCCCGATGCCGCTGCTTCGCAGTTGCAAAGAGGGGAGAAGTATTGTAAAATAAAAAAGGTATCAGAAGCCTAATTCATATTTCAAGGAAAGTGAGCGCGATTCATGGAAAAGAGATATATGATCCTCTGCGTGGCCGGTCAGTCCAACGCGGTTGGCTTTGACGAATCCCGAATCCCTGAAGATTACTTGGGGCATTTTCGTACGGAGCGTATTCGGCAGTTGGGGCTTTACGGAGAGGATAATCTGAAAATCATCCCTTTGGGGGCCTGCGCCCAGAATTACCAGGATATGCGTCCCTTTGGCAATCCGGAAAATCCTGCTGCAATGCCCGGCACCCGGGGGATGCATCTGCCTCTGGCAGACCTTTTGCTGGATATGATCCCCGGGGATTATGATATCCTGGTGCTGCCCTGTGCCTATGGCGGCGTTGGCTTTACCGTGGGGGAGCAGGGGAGTTACGACAGCGTTGCGCTGCGCCCGTCCCAGGGCCGCCTGCGTTGGGGCAAGGAATCCCCATTTTATTTCGCCATGCGGGACCGCATCCAATATTGCCTGGAGTTAAACCCGGAGAATCGCTTTCTCGGTGTGGTATGGATGCAGGGCGAGTTTGACTATGAAAACGGCCCGGCACAGATGGCGGGCTTTGATGCCATGACAGAGGACTTTTTCCGATATATGGCAGAAGCCTGCCCCGGAAAGGTTTACAAGGGCGATTGGAACCGGGGCATCTGGTACAATGCCGAAACCGTGGCCCATTGGTACGGTGTAGGAGACTGCCCCAGGATTTGGGCTCATTACGCCCAGTGGAGCCCTGAGACCTATGTGAAAGTTCCAAGGGATACGGATTCCAACGAGGTAAATGGCACAGGCCTGACGGCGGCTGTACGGGCCATGCATTTTGGCAACGATGCTTTCCGCAGGGTTGTTGCCCCGTGTATCGCGAAAACAATGGCCAAACGTCTCCACTAGCTGCGCGTACCGCCCGGAAGCGGTCAGGCTGAGACGGTTTCAAAATGAAATGCTTTTTGCGGCAGCCTGTCGGTGGATACCGGTGGGCTGCCGCAAATGCTGTGCGTGGCATACGCTTTGAATGTGCTCGAATCCCTGTTTCTGTGTTTTACTGCCTCGCCCGTTCCAGTTTTCTCTGCGGATCTTATCCACGAATTCCCCCTCGGTGATGGACCAGTCTCTTGCGGCGACTTCAATCTCCTCATTCAGCGCGGCAATGGCTTCTGCGTCGTGTCCGCAGACCTCCTGGGCCTGGGCGAAGGCCTCCTGAGTAACGCCCTTGCGCAAACGAAGGGCCTTGATCTGTGTTCCGATTTCCATAGGAATTTCTCCTTTGTTTTTTCGAGCTCGTGGCCTTATCCTATCATGAATCGGGAGGAAAAACAATGAACTTCCCCTTGAGAAAACCAAACGCCCGGTTGAATTTCCGGTGCTTGCGCATTTGCTGCAGCTATGCTATACTGAGAAAAAACAAATGTGAGGCAGATTATGATTCGATTTTTTGTATCCCCGGAGGAATTCTCCGGCACGCAATGCATTTTGACCGGTGAGAACGCCAGGCACGCCAAGGTCCTGCGTCTGAAAGCAGGGGAGGAGGTCCTGCTCTGCGATGGGCAGGGCATGGAGCGAAAGTGCCGGGTGGTGAACCCGGAGAACCTGACCCTTTCCTGCGGAGCCCCCCACCCTTCCGAGACGGAAGCGGCCGCCCGGGTCAGCGTCTACATGGCCTTTCCAAAGGCGGATAAGCTGGAGCACGTGATTCAGAAGGCCACAGAGCTGGGTGCTGCGGAAATTGTGGCGTTCCCATCGGAGCGCTGCGTCTCCCGGCCCGACGAAAAGAGTCTGAAAAAGAAGCTGGAGCGCTGGCAGAAAATCGCCGCATCCGCCGCCGAGCAGTCCGGCCGGGGGATGATTCCTGAGGTGTGCGTGCTGGATTCCTACGGCGCCGCCCTGGGGCGGGCCGCCAAGGCAGACAAGGCCCTGCTCTTTTACGAGCACGAGAATACCGTCACCCTCCACGATGCCCTGGAAAGCGGCACCTGGAAGACCGTCAGCCTCATAACCGGCCCAGAGGGCGGCCTGGAGGAGCGGGAGGTCAGCAAGGCTCTGGACGCAGGCCTCACGGTCTGCACCCTGGGAAAGCGCATTCTTCGCTGCGAGACGGCCCCGCTGTGCGCGCTGTCCGCGGTGATGTACGCAGCAGGGGAGTATTAAGAAACACAAACGGCGTGCCGCAGCTCAGGCGGTACGCCGTAAATTCATTTCTGCCGGATGTCTATATCACCGGAAATCGTATCGGCACTGACGGTGCAGCTGCCGTCGCCGGAGACGTAGGTGTCTTCCTTGGGAATGCTGTAATCAAAGTCCGAGCGGAATTTGCCGCTGACGGTGTCCAGCCGCAGGGTGAAGCCTGCTGCTTTGGGCAGGATCAGCTCCAAGTCCCCGGAGACTGAATCCAGGTCGATCTTTTTGGGGTGTTCCGTCAGCTCCAGAGCACAGTTCCCGGAGGTGGTTTCCAGGGAAATCTCCCGGGCTGCGCCGGTGCAGGTGATCTTTGCGGAAATGGTGGAAAGGCTCAGTTCGTCGGCCTGGATGTCCTTCAATTCCATCACACCGGATACGGTGTCTACGTCCAATTCCGTTCCCTTCAGGTTTTCGATTTGAATGGGAGCGGAAATACTCTCTACGGAAAGCTCTTGTGGCGTCCAGCCCTCCGGAACCAGCACCGTCAGGTCCGCACCCCGGTGGCTGTCAAAATTCAGAACGCTGTTTTCCATGGCGCTGATGGAGAGTTTCCCATCCTTCAGGGAATACGCGGTGCGGTCTGCGTCGCCTCCGGTGACCGTGTAGCGCAGGGTGTCCCCGGTGCCCTGCCGGATGGAGACCGAGCCGTCCACCCAGTCAATTTCCAGGGACCGCACCTGGGAGGCGTCAAAGCTCTGGCTTGCAGATTCCGTGCCGTGGTTTGCAGCCTTGCCAAAGGTGAGCGCTCCACGGGCAAGGTGATTTACAGGAATACTGAAAAGAAAAGCACAGAGCGCAACGGTCAGCAGAACGCTGAGGATTGCCTTGCTCAACGAGCGTTTTCCCAGCAGGGCGAACACCAGCTTTGTCAGGGAATCCGCAATGGGGAAGAGAATCCAGGTGATCCACCAGGCATGGGTGCGGAAGCTGACGAGAAGGTATACCCCAAGGGTCAGCAGCCACAGCAGGGAACGGACACTCTTTTGTACTTCGCTTTGTGGGCCTTCTTCGGCTTTCATTGGCTGCCCGGTGCTTTTTCCGGCAATGAGCTGCATGGCCACACCCAGCGCTACCATGGAGAGCAGACAGCACAGCCCAAATTCATCCTGCAGAAGAAACAGGGGTACCGGGCAGAGAATATAAAAGAAAATGGCGATAACGGTCAAGGCGACCCGAGTCCCTCCGGAGATGGGGTTGTATGTCTCCAGAGAATCCATCAGCTTTCCGGCGAGAATCTGAATCACCACACCGCAGGCAACCATCGCCAGCAGACAGCACAGACCGATTTCGTACTGAAAAATGAATAGGGGAATGGGGCAGGTAATATACAGGAAAACAGCCACGGCATTGCAAATCCGCTTTCCCAGGGGGACATAGCCGGAGGCATCTTCCCGTTCCGGGGAGGCGGCCTTTCCCAGAAGGGCATCGATATCCCCAATGCCGGAGACCGCTTTCCGGTAGGCATCCTCCTCGGAGAAGCCTCTGGAAACCCAGTCGTCAAACCGGTCCAAAGTGTTCTGCAAAATCTCCTGCTCCATATCCTCTTTGCCCACGGTTCCGGCAAAGAGCAGGTGGACGTATTCTTTCAGCTTTTCTCTCATAAGGAATCCTTCCCTTCCAACAGATGATCCATGATTTGCCGTGTCTCCAGCCATTCCAGCTGCAGCCGGTGGCAGGCTTCCCGGCCTTCGGGGGTGATGGAGTAGTACCGCCGCCTGGCTCCGCTGCCCTGGTCGCCCCAATAGGAGCGAATATAGTCCTGCTCCTCCAAGCGCTTGAAGGCCGTATAGAGCGTGGCCTCCTTCAACTCAAATTTGCCGCCGGTCATGGTGGAGATGGTTTTGTTGATTTCGTAGCCGTAGCTGTCGGATTGCAGCAGACGGGCCAGAATGATTGCGTCCGTGTGCCCCCGGATCAAATCTCCGGCAATTGACATGGCCAGCACCACCTTTCTGAAACCCATACTATCATGAGATACCTCATCTGTCAAGGTATCTCGTAAGAAAAAGGCAGCGGCAGGAACATCCCGCCGCCGAATACGTCACTTATGATACCGGCTGCCCGCCTGGATGGCCTCTGCCCGGTAGAGCTGCTCCAGGACCATGATCCGCGCCAGATGGTGGGGGAAGGTCATAGGCCCCATAGAGAGCCTGAAATCCGCCTTTTCCTTGACCCTGGGTGCCATGCCGAAGGAGGAGCCGATGAGAAAACAGGCGCTGCTCTTGCCGGAGAGCTTTACGGAGGCGATCTTCTCCGCAAAGGCCTCGCTGCTGAGTTCCTTTCCTTCCGGCGTGAAGACGCAGAACCAGGCCCCCTTGGGGATGCGGGCGAGAATGTCATCCGCTTCCTTTTCCAGTCCCATGGTAATCTCCGCCTGGCTGGGGTTTTCCGGAAGCCGGTATTCCGGCAGCTCCAAAAGGGTAAACCGGCAGTAGCCTGAGAGACGTTTGGCGTATTCCTGGGCGGCGGAAATATAGAACTTTTCTTTCAGCTTGCCCATGGTGATCAGAGTGATTTCGAACATATTGCGGTCCTCCTTCTGTGCCAATAGCATACCATAGAACAAAAAGGAACGCAATAGGGTATTCTTTTGCCCACGCTGCACAAACTTGGCAGGGAGGGATTGCTTTGAAAAACAGGAAAAGAAAATTTACGCTGCCGCCCCTGTTTCTGCCGCCGGAGGGCGGTCTTGCGGGGAATATCCGGGTAGACCCCCAGGGCAGCTATACGGGTGTCGTTCCGGGGCAGCCGGAGGAAGAGCCCGTACAGGATGTGGACGATCTATAGGTTATGCGGCAGCCGATCCGGCTGCCGCGAATTCATTCCCCTTTGTATTTTCGCCTGGTGGCAAGCCCGCCGCGGATGTGCCGCAGCTGCTTGTTGCGGTCCAGAACCTGACGGACCTGCTGGTAGAGAAGGGGGTGCCCCTTTTCCAGGCGTTGGGTCAGGTCCTTGTGGACGGTGGATTTGGAGATGCCGAATTTCTGCGCTGCACTGCGCACGGTGGCACCGGTTTCAATCATGTACGCGGCCAGACGGCAGGCCCTTTCGTCCATATCTTCCTTCGTCGGTCTCCCCTCCGATGCTGATAAGATCCGCACTACCATGGATATGCCGTCAAGCACGCGCATATGTGCGCCGCCACTTGACAAAAACCGCCCTGGGCAATACAATAGGGGAGAAAAAAGTGAGGTGCCCAAAATGATTTATTTTAACAATGACTACGCCGAAGGCTGTCACCCGAAGGTACTGGAGGCGCTTATAAAAACCAATATGGAGCAGGCTCCCGGCTACGGAACGGATGACCACTGCCGCAGTGCCGCCGATAGGATTCGTTCTCTCTGCAAGGACAGTACGCTGGCCGTCCATTTTCTTGTAGGCGGTACTCAGGCCAATCTGACGGTCATTGATGCCGCCCTGCGGCCCCATCAGGGCGTGGTTGGGGCGGATACGGCCCACATCAATGTCCACGAAACCGGTGCCGTGGAGGCCACGGGCCACAAGGTTCTCTGGCTGCCGGGGCAGGACGGGAAAATCACCGCAGAGCAGATTCGCGCCTGTGTCCTGGAGCACCGGACGAATGAAAGCTTTGAGCATACGGTGCAGCCGAAAATGGTCTATCTCTCCAACCCCACGGAGCTGGGAACCCTCTATTCTCTGCATGAGCTGGAAGAAATCAGCAGCGCCTGCCGGGAGCTGGGGCTCTACCTGTTCGTGGACGGTGCCCGGCTGGGCTACGGTCTGGAGGCCAAGGGCAACGATGTGACCTTGCCGGATCTTGCAAGGCTCTGCGATGTGTTCTATATCGGCGGCACCAAGGTTGGCGCGCTGTTCGGTGAGGCTGTGGTCATTTCCAACCCGGCGCTGAAGGAGGACTTCCGCTACCTCATCAAGCAGCACGGCGGGATGCTGGCCAAGGGGCGGCTGCTGGGCGTGCAGTTTGAAGCGCTCTTGGAGGGTGACCTTTATTTCGAGATCTCCCGCCATGCGGACGGTCTGGCAGACAAAATCCGCCGGTGTCTGCAAAGAAATCACGTTCCCATGTACGTAGAAAACGAAACGAACCAGATTTTTCCCATCCTGCCGGATGCGGTCCTCGCGCAGCTGCAAAAGACCTATGTATTCACCGAGCAGTGCCGGGTGGACGATGCGCACCGTGCCGTGCGCATCTGCACCAGCTGGGCAACCGGAGACGAAAATGTGGACCGCCTCTGCCGGGACCTGGACGCGCTTCTCAAAGCGGAATAAATACAAAAGGATCGTATTCCCCGAAATGAAGGGGCTGTTAGAAAACGCTCTGTCATTGCGAACCAGCGCGCACGCTGGTGTG
>ERZ791830.1412-NODE-1412-length-15118-cov-4.209586_pt1 | contig 15118 bp, 19 predicted proteins | sample MGYA00509945_ERZ791830 | MGnify/ENA primary metagenome ERZ791830 (study PRJEB30046, sample SAMN00792021) | human gut metagenome | study: EMG produced TPA metagenomics assembly of the A metagenome-wide association study of gut microbiota in type 2... | reverse complement strand
CTCTACAAATTTAGGCTTACCGTCAAAACTTCCGTTAGTAATTGTTTCGTTGTATTCGTTATTAACGAACTGAGAGTAGCGTCTACCGAAAGGCTGTTTTGCGTTAATAGTGTCAACCCAGGATGCATAATCTACATTGATAGGGTACAGTCCATTGATACCATAAGCAATTCCAGAATCTTTCCATCTTGTATCATAGTAATATAGATGACCGTCACTTTTCAATACATAAATTTTCTTAGTATCAGTCATATCAGAGACGCTATCAACGAAAACTGGCGCTACCTGCACATAAGGTGCTATAATTGCAGACAGTGAACCATCACTAGCCATCTTATCCAGCTTATTATTAATCTCTTTCTGTACGTCCAGATTATCAAAATAATCGTTGACATACGACTGTAACTCTACATAAGCTGTGTGCAGGCTAACTACATCAACGTGCAAAGTTTCAACATCATGCATTGTTTTGTTCAGATAGTCCACGACCTTGCAAAGTAACTCATAATAACTCAGTGAGTCATCATACACAAGAGGTAAAACTTTCTGACACCAATAACGAAACGGTGTGAGTTCCGTGTATTCCCCTAAGTTTGGTGTATTATTTATACTCATATGTTATCTCCTTTCTACCATAACATAAAGAACAGGTCTTTCAGTTCATCCATAATCATCTGGTCAATGTTAAGCATTGAGTCTCGATACTCAATCAGCATCTTAGAGTAAGAACTACCACTACGCTTACCCTGTATGTGTTCCGTATAGTCTTTCAAGGAACTATAGACTCCACTACTATTAGTGTCACTAGTCCCAGCATTCACCTGTGTACCAGTATTGTCAACTTTCTGAGTACCTGTATCAGATGAATTAACCTCATCGGTGATATTTCTAGCGTCTGTCAGATACTCATCACTTTCAACACCAGTTAGTGCTCCCTGTGGTGTGTCGGAAAACTTGTTCCACTGATTACTTTCATCTGTGTGCTTCAAGTCATCTGTGCGTAAGCTACTCAGATTGTCCGTTCTTGTGTTGCTATCCTCACCATGAAGTGTTGAGCTGTTAGTGCCATCATCTTTTAGTGTGTGCGTAGTGTTCAAGTCTACATCATACAGAGGATTGAACTCAAGTGTTGCACTTTTATACAACTGATTGTAGTACGGCATAATCATGTTCATACGTTCAGTCAGCCACATCTTCCATATACCAGCCGTTTCAGACGCAATTTCACGGAGATAAAAGTGTTTCAGAATTTTACAACATAGCACTTTTCTATATGACTCATCGTAGATCGGAAAGTCACCAAAAATTTTGTCCCAGCTTTTTTCAAGAATAGCATCTACATTAGACGCGCCCTGACTTTCAGAATATCCAGCTTCTCTTTCGCATATGAATCTTACTTCGGTTGTGTATTTACTCATCAGTCTCACCATCCTCTCCGTAGTTATCCACAGAGTTATCCACATCTTCCACTTTTGGAATATGATAGTCCTGTCGATATTCAACCGTGATGTTTGTGCCAAACATCTGATTAATTTTATTTGCGGCAGTACGACGACTTTCCAGTCTTGAATATCGAGACGCTACAATGCCACCCTGGTTTCGTGTTACCTCGTCCGTAATCATACGTTCTTTTTTCTGCGTGTTGATATTGCTGATGCCGAGTCTTGTCAACGCTTCGTTCCAGTACTGCGTTTTCAGTTCATAGATTTTGTCAGCAACGAACGGAGCGTTGGTTGTCAAAGCTCTAAGTGCAGTTGGGTCGAGGTCATTGTCTCCAAAAATTACTGGTGCATTTCCGTCAAACTCTTTGTACACGTTAAGCAAAGAAAGTCTTTGTTTTTCTGTAGCACGTACCAGAACTGGCGTTTTCTGTGCATTTACATTTACATCAATAATACGATCAAGATTGTGCAATCGTTTAGCATAAATCATGCAGTCTGGTACCGATGGTGTGCGCAAAAAGTTATTGTAGATAATAACACTGTCAGAGCTTGATAAAGTTTTGTTATACCCATTGTACCGTGAGTATGCTGTTCTTCTTGTCGGGTAGCCGTATACGTCAAAAGTACCTGCTGGCAGACAAGATAAACATAACTGTGGCTTATTTTCCAGTTCTTCATCTTTAAACCAAACAGCTACACCAGATAAAAACAACTGCATTTCAAGATAGCGAACATCCACGCTTTCTGGTACGTTCTGCCACTCAAACATAGATACAGCCAGTTCAGACAGTACGCGTAGGTACTGCCCATATGTAGCTGTATTTCCTAAGAGTGACTCGTCAAAATTTGTTATTCTTTTTCCCATAGTCAAGTCTCCTAGTTTGTTGGCCTGTTATCAAGTGAATAGTCACCTATCTCATCACCATTCATCCACCATGTAATACCATTATTAAAGATGCTTACAATATCCCTAGCATCATCAGATGGTAATGAACCAGTGAGAACACAAGAAACTGTTTTGATAAAAGTCCAGTGTGGTCTTGCGTGCAAGTTTGGTGTCATAAGAGCATTCTGTGCATATCCAAACATGGTAAAGAAGTCGTCGATCAGTTTAGCAAATGGTGCGCGAACTGTCTGGTGCTCAAAAGTGAACTGGACTTTACCCATCTGAGCGTTTAGTGAATCGCACTCAATCTGACCGTGTACTTGTGGCGGTGTGTTTTCTAAATCCTGTTTCTTACCCATAATAGCGTAAGCTTGATTGAACAGATTTTGCTCACCCATAATAGCAGTTGTTGCGGCACTGTTTGAATTTCCATTCATAGCAGATGTTCCTACAGAAGCAACGTTTGTCATTGCACTTGCAATCATTGCAGAGGTAACACTTCCTTTGTTCTGCGCCCACCATGCTTTCCATGCATCACCAGACCACGCAATGGTTGGAAAGTTTGATAGTACAAGACCGCGGTCATAGTTTTTGTCCATACCCATATAATTCATTGGGTACAGTGTTACTGTTGGTGTTGTCACGATTGCGCCAGCCAATTTAAAATTGACAAGTGACTGCGATTCCTTAGAGTATTTGAACTGTTCCCATCTGTATTCTGCACGACTTCCAGCATTGTTTGAGAGAACAAGTTTGCAGAATGGATAAGAAAAAAGCTTTCGATTTTTCACATCATAGCCATCTATTTGCGTGAGATTGTTGTAAACAGGGACATTTTTTTCGTGCAATCCACCCGAGTTGGCTTGAGATTCTCCATTTTCGTCAAGAAACGATGGATATTGGAATGCTGATATGAGGGCATCTTCTTTTCCATTGTCAATCCAATTCTTAATTTCCGTTGTTACGGATGCAGAATCTAAAGCACGGATACCAGACTCAAGTCCGAGACCACAAAAGATTTTACCTCGTGTTTTTGCATCAGCCGTAGTGCCATCTGCTCTCTGTGAGTAGTAAAGACCGATTGACATAGTGTTTAAGTCAACCACTGTTTTTTTCTCTACTGTGTAATCACCTAAATCAAGATTTTCTGGGACGAGATTTTCAAAGTACCGATCACTCTCACTATGCTGTCTCTCAACAAAGCACTGTCCGAGAGTAAAGTCAAACAGCCACGACTGCAATACGTCAATCTGATAAGTCACAATAGATGTAACATTGTTCACATATTCGATCGAAGTAATAAAAGCATAGAACCACTTGTTTCCATACGCTGTGTTCTGAAACATCATGTAGTTGCAATCGAAGATGTCATCAGCCAGAACACCAACTTTCATTGTATTACGTGTGTGACGCTGGTAGGTATTCTTTGTGAAAGCACGTTTCTGTTTACTGATAAAGTAATTGGTCTGTTTTGCTTCAGTGCCAAAGTATATTGTGTGATCGTAGGACGGCTCAAGTGGTACGCCGTGTAATAAACGTATAGTTGTGTTTGGAGAAATAAACATAAACTGCTCCTTTTTTAAGACGCTACCCATTCTGTAATTAATGGGTAGCGTATAGACAAAAAATCATCCAATCTTATTCATTACAACCGTTGAACCGACCTCGGAAGCAGAATTAACAGTTGTAGCCGCGTCATACTCTACGCCGTTAATAATCATCGTCAGTGTAACTTTCTTATCCGACGAGGATGCTGGAATCATAATAGCACCATATGGAAGAATGGCGATACCATCAGTTGTTGCCTGTTCGGTCTGCTTGAACTGATATGTTCCCTGTACAAGCGTAGCTGTATCATCCTGCACACCGAGTGTAAATACCGTTGCAACGTCACTGGTATCTTTTCCAGTAAGTTCAACTGTGTAAGAAGCTTTCGGTGCGATTTCAGCCGTATCGGTAACAAACACGATTGCATTGGAAAATGGCGAACTGGAAATCGTTTTCCAAACATGGTAAAAATAATTCCAGTACATTCCCGCTGCGGAATACTGTTCAGTGAATTTTGCATTGTTATCATAAACCTGGAACCAGTCAGTATCAATCAGAACTGCTTTTACGTTTTTCATGAGAGCCAGTTCATCTGCTGTTACTTCTTCCAGTCCGCCAGAGTTTTCACGGATAACATCGAAACGTTCATTGTCAAATGAAGCCCAGTCGTCAATCAGATGAAGCGCACCTGAATAGGTTGCTTTGTCCATATTGAACGCGGCGGCAAGAACATCAATGTCATATTTTGCATTAAACCAGCTATCCATAAAGATTGCCTGTTTTTCACGAGGTGTGTTTGTACGCACACCAGATGCATTGTACTTTGTCTGCATGAAAGTTAGATCATTTGAAGCACCACGGAAAGTTGCACCAGCTTCTTTCAGATCAGTGCCAGTTCCGATAGACATTGGAAACATTTTTCCATGTGATACAGCCTTAATGAGCAGATATTTGAAGAGCAGGAACTCATCATACTCAGCTGCTTTGTAAACAGATTCTACGATTTTAGCAACTAAATCCTGTACACCGGATTCAGCTAAGAAAGCAAGGCGTAAATCTTCGTCCTGTATTGTTACCGGGTACATCACGCGCCAGTTCATTGTGTGAAATGCAGATTTTACATCGGGGAGTGTACGCTTAAATTCGCGCGCCGTGGCTTTTTCCGGTGTGTAATCAGCAACCTTTGCAATCTGCACAAAGATTTCTTCTACGGTTTCACCGAACTCAAGATAACCTTTTTTGAGTGCTGCATACGGGTTGTTGAATGTGGCACTTTTTGCCATAACAAGTGCAATGCGGTTGACCAGGGCATTAACGTACTGGTTTGCGAAAGCAGGCGTTCCACAAATTACTTCTCCTACTTTTGGAATGTCGCTTGCTTTTTTGACAACTGGCACAGACTGCTGATAATCATAAGATGCATTCTGACGAATAGCATTCAAGATGTCAAGCGTTGATGCCTGCAAGGTTGATTTTGCAATTCTTCTAGGCATTTCTATTTCCTCCTATTCTGTCTTGAAAAGACTTTCATATGTTAATGGTTTTGGTGAATCGGAATCATCTTCGGTTGGGTCGGGTTCCGGTTCATCGTTACCGCTAAAGCGGTCAGTATAACGCTTGCGCCATGCCTTGTCATTTTCTTCATACTTTGTTTTCCAGTCCTCTGCTGACTTTGCATTCAGATCAGAAAACGTGTCTGATACATCTTCCAACATGGCAAGCTGTGTATCGTTTGGCGACTCACCAAAAGAAGATTTCAGTGCGTCAATAATTTCCTGTGTAGTTCTTACTGCCATAATGATTCTCCTTAAATGAAATATTTGCACATCATCCAAACAGGCATCTTCTTTTTCTTTTTTATCGGCGGCAACGGTGGTACGTCACCGCCAGACAAGAAAAGGAAAATCAACAAAGCGTTGTTTAAATTGGCTTCACTTCCGAAAGAGAGAAGTGTGGAACTAGGGTTGTCGTAGGACTCTTCGTTGTACCATGCACCTGGTTTATCCGAAGCGTGGGTGTTAAAATACTCAAGATAAGTGTTTGCGCATGAAATTCGATAGGAAAGGGAGGAATCACTGATTCCCTCCCACCCACGCATGAACGCTTCGGTCAACATGGAAAGATCTGTACTTGTACTGGACAAGAACGCCGACAAGTTGTCAAAGTTTGCGGCAACACCGGAGTGATACCAGATATTTTCATAGATGAAATACGCAAGCTGACCATTTCCGTCGTTTGAAGCGTATCCATTTTCCTGTAACCAGTTAAGCAACTGTGTGCGTCTGTTCGTCTCGGAGTTGTCTGTCCATTGTCCTAATCCAAAACCTTGCTTATATACTAGTTCCCACTGTCCGGGGTTCAGTGTACTTTCCTGCATCCAGTTACCGCAGATTGCTGCGGCAACATAAGCAGATGCACCAACGCCGGAACCACCAGACCCATACCTAAAGCAACGTGACCAGTTGCTAGGAGATGATTCCGAAGTGCTTATGCTTACTTGTTGGTCAAGTGGCACATCATCCGTGTGCGCTCCCATTGTTATCCGTCCACGGTATACCATCTCTGTATGTCCGGAACGCCATAGAATATCACCGGGTTTCCATACATTCGAAACAGGAACTTCTGTAAATCCCATTGATAGCAGAACGGAAATCATATCGGAAGTAGTGAACGGGTGTTGGGAACCGTAAGTCTCAATGACGGGGAAAGCGCCCGCAACAAGTGCGTACCAGACAAATGAGGAACAGTCATAGTAGGTTATTCCGTTTACTGTCTGCTGTTCCCGGTATGTCTGTGAATAGCCGACGTTTGGTCGATTACAGGTAGACACCGCCCAAGACCATGAAGTGTTAATGTTAGCCACGAGCTAAACCCTCTTTTGCTACGTAACCAGTATAAACGTTACCATTAACTACTGCTTTTACCAGATACCATATTCCGGTATAATACCCATAGTTTCTAACGCCAGTTCCTGTAGGTAAAGTTAAAATTACTGCTTTATCCATTCCAGCACCAACACGCAAATTGTAACGATCATTGGTGTGATACGCACCTGCGATTTTTCGATCGAAGCTACGTGCGGGGTCTGCTCTGATTTGCTCTACAATCTGCTGTGGTTTTTCATTTCCAATATAACGATAATGGACGGTATTTTCATATGGCAGATCGTAATAAGGTCTAACACATATTTCTCTTCCAGTCTGATCACCTGTCTCGCCATCAATTCCACCGTTCTCTGACTGACTTGCGTGAACGATGTGTGAAGCGTCCGTTGACATTGTTACATGATGACCAGCGGCAAGATGAATGTCACCACGTTTCCACGGAGCATTGCACTTTTTAAACCCACACTTGATAAGCTGTGATTCAAGGTTGCGCGTTGTACTATATTCACTGACGGCAAAGCGCGCCTTGCTTAACGCTGTTCCAACCATTGAACTACAGTCATAGTCCGGACCGTTTCTGTTTGACTGTGAATAACCGTGTCGATCATCGGCGGCAATCTCTTCCGCCCATGCTACTGCTGTTTCAATTTTAGGCATTATTTGTACCTCCTAGATGAATGCACAAAGAATTGATGGCTAGTGTATTTGCTTCAATGCTCTTACGTAATTCGGCAACCTCTTCCTTATGCATCTCGTTATCTTCCTCACGCCGCTGCTCTGTTTTCAAGTGATCCCAAAACAGTACACCGCAACACACAATAGGAAATCCATACTGACTGATAAACTGCCCAATCTGTGCTAAATCCATTTTCTTCACCTCTCTTTCGTAATTTCATCATAACACTTAGGGTTGATTTTGTCAAGCTTTTATGATATAATATTTTTAGAAACAAAATATTGGAAAGGAAGAATATTTGAATGCCAAAATATTACGATGGAACGAAACTTCTTTCGCTCAAAGATCTTGACGGACAACGACCGGAAATTTATATGGTCACGACAAACCGAACAGGAGGTAAGACTACGTATTTTGGACGGTATTCTGTTCGGCGTTTCATAAACTTCAATGAAAAGTTCGCACTACTTTATCGGTTTAACTACGAACTGGACAATGTGTCTGACAAATTCTTTAAAGACTTGAAAACTCTGTTCTTTCCTAGTATGGAAATGACAAGTAAGAGACTTGCTCATGGTATCTTTCATGAGTTATATCTGGATGAGCGTTCCTGCGGATACGCTATCACATTAAACAGTGCCGATCAGCTTAAAAGATATTCACATTTATTTTCTGACGTTGACCGCATTTTATTTGACGAGTTTCAGTCGGAGACAAACCATTACTGCGATAAGGAAGTAAAAAAGTTTCAGAGCATTCACACTTCTATTGCTCGTGGACAGGGAGAACAGACTCGTTATGTTCCTGTATACATGATGTCAAACCCCGTAACTATATTAAATCCATACTACAGTGCTATGAAAATCGGAAGTAGATTACAGTCTAATACGAAATTCCTACGTGGAAGTGGATGGGTATTGGAACAAGGTTATGTTGACAGTGCGGCTAAAGCAATGAAACAATCTGGTTTTGCAAAAGCTTTTTCCGAAGATGATTACATGAAGTATTCCACCGAAGCTGTGTATCTGAATGACAATTACTCTTTTGTTGAAAAAATGCAAGGACAATGCAAGTATGTTTGTACACTAAGATATATGGGAAAAGAGTATGGTATTAAAGAATATGTAGAAAGAGGTGTGGTGTATGTCGATGATAAACCAGACTTAACTTATCCATACAAGATCACAGTTACAACCGAAGATCATCAGATCAACTACTTGATGTTACAGAAGCACGATATGTTTATCATGAACATGCGTTTTCTGTTCAGCAAGGGTGCGTTCCGGTTCAAGAATCTGGAATGCAAAGAAGCAACGCTGGCGGCGTTGTCGTACAGATAATTATGGTATCTACCATTGTTTCATATCATGATAAGAAAGGGTGCCCAGTTGAAAATATACTGCCTTACTTATTTACTGCTAGGCAAGCAGGCATGGTGTGTTCAGTGGTTAAAGATATATGTAAGAAGCAGGGATAACTTACCTAGTAAGCTCCCTGCTTCTTTTTAATTACTCTTAAACAAACCTTTCTGGTATACACGAATTACAAGCCAACCTCTTAATTTGTCTAGTGTAATGCTCCAGATCATATATTTTTCTGGTTTCAGTTCTTCACGAAAACGTACCATTTTCTCACATCTTCCTTTGAATAACTCTTTTCCGTTCTCGTAGTCTGATACATCAATCACTATGCAGTATACAGACGGTGAGATGTATAATCTCAGTTCTTCCAATGTCATAACCTTTCACCTCCAACCTATTCGTTACTTCTGTAAATACCTCTTTTTAAAACTAACCTTAAAACATTATCCATATTAGCAATCTTAATAACAGCACAGTCTTTGTGGTCTTTCATTGCTTCATTTACTTTCATATACATCCATTCTTTGTCAAACTTGATAGCCACTGATTCACCTCTATAAATCTTGAGAATGTCAACTAATGGTAACATAATTTCAGTCTTTAATTTTACATAAACACCATTTTCATCACTGTTAATTTCTTCTACTTCTCTATCTGCAATTTCTGACTCTTGACTGCAACAATAACTCATTCTGTCATCTCTTACAGATACAATATTGCCTTTAAATGTTTTCAAAAATTCACTAAATATCATTTTCACTCACCTCATTTTATAAGTTGTTTCACAGAGCAACACGCCGCCTGGAATCCGCTTTGGCATCAGCTTTCCCGGAACAGTTAAGCCATAAGTAAAGTCTGTTAAGTCTCTGTGAATTGGCTTGTCAGTTTCATCGAATAAGAAATCTTTCTCTTCCTCTTTCCAGTCATCCGGCTTTCCTTGCTTATCTTCCATACTTCTGATGAACAGGTCTTTACACTTGCTCGGCATTCCGGCACACTTCACGTTATAGTAATGTTCTACTTTCTCACCAGTCCATTCGTTGTCTTTCAACTCAAGATCTTCTTCTACTACGTGTTCAATGTATGTTTTCTGTCGTGTGAAAATAGCTTTGTCCCATTTGCTTTCCAGTTTCCAGCAACAAAACGCTGTGTTGTGTACTTTAATTCCCTGTACTTCTTCTGGTTTCAAATTACAGTGAATGCTATCTGTATCTGCATAGATAAATCCTGCCTTGTCTACACCGTGATAGTTAGCTTGTGCCGCTCTGATCGTAAAGTTACGTGCGTAACTTGTTATCGCCGAACCGATCGGTATATAGCCAGGCTGTTTGTCGTGCGCTTCTACGCTACGGAACCCGATTGAGTTGTCATCTTTCAGATATGCTACCTTAAATGAACTGTCCGTGCTACTTGCAAACTTCCCGTACAGGTTGTTCAAGAAAAGTTTTGCCAACTGACGCATTGCTCCCTTACTGTTCATTTTAATTTCCTTATACTTGTCAATATAAGCATCGAACAAGCCATTTTTTTTCTCAAAATAACAGCCGTCTAGTATTTCAAAATCCTCGACGTCATAGTGTTCTAAGAAAAGCTTGTAATCTGTCATTGTTAAGGCCAACTCTACAGTGGTTGGAACTTTGTTCATGTTACCATCATAGATGTATCTATGGTATTGTCCATTGAGGTATACATCTGAGGTTTCCAGTGCTTCTGTTCCCCTGTACAGAGATGAACCTTTTATCTGGATAAAAGGTAACTTATCTTTCTTGAGATAGAAACGTGTTCTAATCCGAACGAAGAAATATTTTTCGCGCGCTACATCCGGTATAGTTTTCTGGAAGAACACAGGAAATCCTATAGGATAATAGTTACCAGATTCAGAGTGCATCATAGACGGATACAATGAATTTACATCAGCAGTTACGCCATCACCATATGGTATACCAGTCTTACCTTTTACAGCATAACACCAGCCACCTTTGTAGGACTTTTTAACATACTCACCAGCATTAGAAACGCCATATATACTCTTGTCGATCTTGAAGTCGTAGAGATTTGGAAACATCTTATCCCACTCATATACCGTTTCATGCTCAAATATGTTTTTATATTCTTCCATGCAACACGAACCGATCGTCAGCTTGTTATGACCCTCTGCGAACATGAACTCGATTGCTTCTTTTATGACAAGAACGTCGTTCTTAATATACTCAATCTCTTCTGCTGTGATTTCACAACCAGCATATCGCAAACCTTTGTATTCCATTTCAAGTTTACGGTGCTTTAACTTAAACGATTCACCGATTGTCTTGACAGAAAATGGCAAAAGCTTTAATGAGTCACGCAACTCAATGAACTTGCCGTTGCCCAAGCGTATTGTAATCGAGTACCACTGACCTTTATCGCTAATGGAATACTTGAAAGAACGAAAGCTCATATCTTTCTCTTTCAACCAGCTTACGCTGTACGATTCAGACGGATTGACTACGAAAGCTTGTTGATAACCTTGTTTGATTAAGTAATCTATCCAGAAAGAACCATCAAATTTTAAGTTATGAAAATAGCAGATTACGTTACACTTGTAGGATGCAAGATGTTTAAGACAATCTCCGATGCTATGCGACACGGTGACTGACTCTGTGTTTAACTCTACTGTAGCCGCCGCCCACACTTCGGTATCAGTTTGACCAGCGTATACGGTCGTTTCAAAATCTCCTACAAAATAACGATACTTGCGCTTTTTCAAGTGTTAGTAATCTCCGTCCATCATATCGTCTAAATCTTCGAATGAGCGCATAGCATATTCAGACAACGTAAAACCAGCAATACTGCTTAACAGATTGATGATAGCTTGAGCAGACGCTCTTACTAAATCACCGTCAGAATCGTAATGAATGATGCCTAGCCACTTCTGGATATCATCCCAGTGGCTTGACAACTCTTCACCCACTCTATTCTTTCCGAGGTCAATCACATTAAAATCTTTTTGCTGTTCTTTCGGCAACGTTTTCATGATGGTATTACCGACCTCTTCCAGAACTTCATCTAACGCCGATAAAATTTCATTCAAGGCTCTGTTCGCTATCTCGGCAACCTCCGGTTTTCGCCTTGCTCTTTTACCTGTAACAGTTGTGTAATAATACACGTCCATTGTCGAGATAATCTCTTTCAGTTTATCCACCAAGTCATTTACTGCTTGTGCATAAGCTAATGCTGGTACGTCTGTTACAGGTACTTTTGTACCGTCAGTGCTTGTCCAGAAACGCTGTTTTGCTTCTTTGTTCGCTTTTCTTGTTTCACTGGCTTTCTTTGCTCTTAATTTCCGTTCAAGATTTAAACCCTCTTTGCCGGAAACTATTTCTCCGAATGACGCTTCGCCACCGTAAGTAGCTTTTGAATACAATACGTCTTTCGTTAGCTTTTTAAGCTTTCGAATACTAGCTTCAGTTTTACGCTTCGGAATAGACGGAATAAGTGTGTCTGGAAAACTATATCCACGCTTTTCCGCCCTACGAACGAACGACTTAAGACGGTTTCGCTCTTTTGCATATGCCTTGTTGATAGCTTGTTGTTTTGCGCTCTGTTTCTTTGCTGTTTTCTTTGCCACTGTTTTTACCTCTCTTTACTATTGATACAAGAAAAGGAGGTATCAAACCTCCCTTTCTTATTTGTTATCAATGCTGTACGCTGTTATAGTCTAAGCGACAGTCGATGAAGTCTCGCCCTGCTTTCGTCTTGCCAGACTCTTTAATAATTGCATACGGTTCTCCGCCGAACACCTCATGAATCTTTTCCAGTGATTTACGGAACGTTGCCGACTGGAAAGCATATACCTTTCCGCTGGTGTCCATGATTGCCGTAATATCGGTGAGAGTACCATCTTCTTTTTCGTCCTCGTAAGAACACCAAACTGATACAGAGATCGAAGTTCCGTCCGGAACATCTTTCATGGACTCTGCACCCTTGTCGACTGTCAGCATATACTGTTCAATTTTTGTGAGATCTTTACTTGCTTTTAATACTTTCATTTTCGTTTTTTCTCCTTATTCTTGTTTTTGTGATGACAGGTGTGGAAATACCTGTCACCTGTTTTAAAGGCACTACTTTCTTGCACGTATGGTTGAATTTTTTTTTGGTTATAACACGCTGCTAGTTACGTTTCGGGAGCGGCTCTAATTCAGCCGCATGAGCGATAAAGTCAGACTCTTTCATTCCGTATCGTTTTTCGAACGGCTCTACGTCTACGATTTTAACGACTTTGAAATCTTCTGTATCGTGTTCTTTACGAACCTTATTCAGAAGCTTTTCGTCGTTGGTGTGCTTACCTCCGATCTCGTAAGTTACATTGGTTGGCTCACAGGTGTTAGTGTCCATCACAAGGGCTGTTACTTTCGTACCAAGGACAGTACGAGTTACCATGGATTCTCTCATTTCCGTTTCCTCCTTTCTTGTATTTTACCAGACGTCAGAACTCGTCTGGAAGAGCGACCGCGGTGATGAACCACGTTAAGTCGGCTTGTCGCTCAAGAGGTGGGCGGTTTGGCGTGCCGCCCTAACAGTGTAGTAAGATCTTTCGTTCTTACTGTATTTATTATACATCTTAACACTGTGATTGTCAAGTGTTTTGCATAAATATTTCAAATATTTTGTGATATAGTTAGTTCAGACTAACTCGAGCCGCATTACCCAAAAATCATTGCTGTGTAGGTGAATACAACAATATCGTAAATCAAAGCAACGATTGTTGAAATCTGTAAAAGCCATAAAAGTTTGATCTTCAAAGTTTTTTCTCCTTTCTACACTACTACACTCCTGTGTAGCAGGTTTTTCGCTCCTTGTTTACATGATCAATAGCTGTGTAAACTGGTTTCGGCTTGTTTCCGGTGACGTATGACATAATCCCGTTTCCGTCTCCGTCAAGAATGCAGACCTTGACGCGCTCATCACACTCAGAAAACAGTGTGATTGTCTTTCTTGCGCACGATAACACGTTTTGAAGTGTGTCAGCGCGGTATGTCACCATGGATAAATGTCCGCCGATGTAGAGTTTAATCTTGTATTTCATTCTTTTTTGTCCTCCTGCTAATTGCAATAATCAAGAAATGCTGTAATTACCTCGTCTGCATTACATCGTGTATAAAATCTCTTTTTGCGATTTTTCTTCCTCCATAATGGCAAACCATGCATTTTCCGTTGGTTATTTGTGATCATCATAGATTTCATACTATTTTTCCTCCTATTCTGTTTTCAATGTACTTGAGCGTTTAACGCCCGCATGCATATGCCGGAATTGCACCGACAATGTCACTTGTCGGCTATGCAATTATACTTCTATTGTGAAAATCTCTCCATCTTTGCCTAAATATATTTTGCCATTTTAACATTCCGCCATGTTAACACATTCACACATCCACATTTGCCTGTGCCGTAGTCATTACGGAATTTTGCAATGTGCTGAGCTGAAGTTGCTGTGTAACCATATACAATTCTAAGAAAGTCATAACAGGTGTCGTCACAAGTATCTATTACGGCTACAATAGTACTGTAGCTTTTAAGAATGTAGAAACGTCCTATTTTGCAAACATACGCAGAACATGTACGCAGACGTTTCCATTCACTCGCCCGCTCGTTGATATCAATCTGATATACTTCCTCGAAAATAGCTTCAACCTTTTCGTTGATTTTTAACTGTTCTTTCTTCGTCATATTAATGACCTCCTATTCTGTTTTTATTGTACGTGAGCGTTTAACGCTCGAATGCATTGGGTGGAATTGCACCACCCACGCCGCTTGTCGGCTATGCTTATAATACGATCATTCCTCCCAGTAATTCGGTGATGTTTTCTTCTATCATAACTTCAATGACCGTATTCATATCTTCTTCTGAGTAATTTAGTAACTCTCTTGCGTATTCGCAAGTAATTGCACATTTTCCGGTACTTTCAGAACTGCCATTGATAGTGTAGCACAGAAATTTGTAGTCAGCTTTAGCTTTATCAATGTATGCTTGTTTCATTTTCTTGTATACATCATATTTTCTACTTTCTGGAATACTGTCATTCTCCCTAACATAGTTGGTAAGTAAATCGTAAAGTTTCATAATCATTTCCTCCGGTATTCTGTTTTTCAATGTGTTCACTCAGTTTGGTGTTTATAGCCGTCACCGCTAGGCTTGCTACTAATTTGCACTAACAGCTTTTCCTTACCTTGTAACTACATTATATCACGGTTTGGTAGTTTGTCAAGTACTTGTTTTCACTATCTGAAGTGTTATCCTGTACCGAACTCCCTTTCCTTACCTTGTAAACATATTATAGCAT
>ERZ791830.1410-NODE-1410-length-15155-cov-4.502914_pt1 | contig 15155 bp, 8 predicted proteins | sample MGYA00509945_ERZ791830 | MGnify/ENA primary metagenome ERZ791830 (study PRJEB30046, sample SAMN00792021) | human gut metagenome | study: EMG produced TPA metagenomics assembly of the A metagenome-wide association study of gut microbiota in type 2... | reverse complement strand
TTCAAGAGGTCAGCGGTTCGATCCCGCTTATCTCCACCAAAAACACTCGATTTCATTTGAAATCGAGTGTTTTTCTATACTTTTCAGTCTATTTTGTGCTGGTCATTTTCGCCTTGGACAACAAATGGACAACAGACCTTCTTAATTTCTTCTTTCTTACTGCGGGAAGGAAGTAGTTATGGTGTATCCACTATCTGCTGGTCAAGGCAGATTGGCAGTATGCAACAGATGATGACTTTAGCGACAACAATATTCTTATCGTTGTCAATTATGATACCGGCGAAGTATTAGACCAGTTTATGGCTGAGGAAAGCTGGCTTGAGGATTCGGAAAGCACGGATTATTGGAACTATATGATGCTCAACGGACCACTTGTGGGCAGCGGGTATGACGGCGGCGCGATTATCACGGATTCCGAAACACGCACGGAACTTCCCGAGAGCGAAATTGCGAAGATCAACGAAGCGATTCAAAAATAGTATCGGAGCGGGATGTAAGTCCCGCTCCTTTTCCTGCCTGTTTCATTAGGTTGCGGCTGCACGAGATAAATGCTGCCCAAAGGAGGCGGATATTCCGGAGGGGGCGGACGGGCTTCCGGGGCGGTCTTCTCTGTTCATCGTCTGCGCGAAAACGCTTTCCTATATTTTCGTTGACCATTTTTTGTGCGGTCTATATAATGAAAGCGGCAAAGGGAGAAATCCGTTTGTAAGATAATTATGAAGGAGCAGAGAATTATGAAAAAAATCATTGCACTGCTGATGGCAGTATTGATGACCGCCGGTATGCTGGCAGCCTGTTCCGGCACTCCGGCTGAAACCACTTCCCCTGCCGCGGAGAATACCAAGGCACAGGCCGAAACCGCCGCGGTCAGCGCCGAGAAGGAAAAAGTCGCGCTGAAGGTCTGGGCAGACCAGGGCGAGCTGGAGCTGACGGAAAAGCTGTGCAGCGAATTTGCCGCCGAGCATCCCGAGAAGGAATACACCTTCGAGTACGGCGCCGTGGGCGCTGTGGACGGCAAGGCCCGTTATCTGGAGGACCCCGCCGCTGCCGCTGACGTGTTCCTGTTTGCGGACGACCAGCTGGTGGATCTGGTCAAGGCCGACGCCCTGTACGAGGTGACCCGGAATACCGACGCCATCATTGCCGCCAACACCCCCGGCTCCATCAACGCGGCGACCTATGACGGGACTCTGTACGGCTACCCCATGACCTCCGACAACGGCTACTTCCTGTACTACGACAAATCCGTGTTCACCGAGGACGACCTGAAGACCCTGGACGGCATTCTGGCCGCTGCCAACGCCGCCGGCAAGAAGGTACATATGGACGTCTCCAACGGCTGGTATCTGGCCTCCTTCTTCCTGGGCAACGGCTGCACGCTGACCATCGAGGACGGCAAGCAGGTCATCGACTTCAACAACGCCAACGGCCTTGCCGCCGCGGAAGCGATTCGGGCGTTCTGCAACGACCCCGCGTTTGTGACCGGTGATGACTCCGTTCTGGCGGGCGGCATCGGCGACGCCATCGCCTGCGGCGTTTCCGGCACCTGGGTTGCCTCCGCGATTCAGGAGAAGCTGGGCGACAACTACGGCTGCTGCAAGCTGCCGACCTTCACCTGTGACGGCAAGCAGGTTCAGATGGGCTCTTTCCTGGGCTGCAAGATCTACGGCGTCAACTCCCAGACCGCCTATCCCGTGGACGCCATGGAGCTGGCGGAGTATCTGACCGGCGAGAAAGCCCAGATCGAGCGCTACAACGTGCTGAACTACGGCCCGTCCAATGTCAACGCGCTGGCCGACGACACCATCTCCTCCAACCTGGCGCTTCAGGCTCTGAACGCACAGAGTGCGTTCGCCGTTTCCCAGATGGTTCTGGGCGGCTTCTGGACGCCTGCCGAAGCCTTCGGCGCGGAGCTGGAAGCCCATTCCACCGGCGATCTGCAAACCATGCTGGATCGGCTTGTGGAGCAGGCGCTGGCAGGATAAGCGCATGTTCATTCCGAAAAAGGGGCTGTAAAAAGCCCCTTTTTCGCCATCCCATGCTCACGGAGGGATATCCATGCAAGAAAACACAAAACGGAATATACTTCTTTGCGCCGCCGCGAAGGGCAGCTTCTGGACACGGTTGTCGTTTTTTATCATGGGAACCGGCTGCATCCGCTATAAGCAGTACGTTCGCGGGCTGATCTATCTTTTGACCCAGATCGGGTTTCTCTGCTTTCTTAAGAATTTTGCCCTGCAATATCTGAGTAAATTCTCCACGCTGGGCACGGAGACCCAGCGGAAGGTTTGGAACGAGGATTTGCAGATCTACCAGAGATTTCCCGGCGACAACTCCATGCTGATTCTTCTGTACAGCGTGCTGTCGCTGGCGGTGATTGCGGTATTCCTGTACATCTGGTACGCGAACATCCGGGATTCCTGGCATGCCCAGGAGAACCTGCGGGAGGGGCGGAAAATCGCGGGCTTCCGGGACGACCTGCACAGCCTGACCCATGAGCGCTTCCATATCACGCTGCTGTCCATGCCCATGCTGACGCTGGTGCTGTTTACGCTGCTGCCCATCATTTTCATGATCCTCATTGCGTTTACCAATTTCGACGCGGATCACCAGCCCCCCGGAAATCTGTTTACCTGGGTCGGCATGACCAACGTGACGGATATTTTCCTGGGCAACGAGATCAAGACCAATACGTTCTTCGGCCTGCTTGGCTGGACGATTGTCTGGGCGATTCTCGCCACGTTTACGAATTACATTCTTGGTATGCTGCTGGCCGTCGCCATCAACAGCAAGCTGGTGAAGCTCAGACAGGTATGGCGCACCTGCTTCGTCATTGCCATCGCCATTCCTCAGTTTGTGAGCCTGCTTCTCATTTCCCGGGCGCTGGAGCCTGCGGGAGCGGTGAATGTGCTGCTGCAGGAGCTGGGACTGATCAGCGCGCCGCTGCCCTTCCTGCTGGATCCGACGCTGGCGCGGATTGTAGTCGTTGTGGTAAATATGTGGATCGGGATTCCCTACACCATGATGACCTTCTCCGGGGTGCTGATGAACATTCCCGCCGAGCTGTACGAAAGCGCGGAAATGGACGGCGCGGGGCCGGTCAGAAGATTTGTTTCCATCACGCTGCCCTATATGCTCTTCGTGACGGCTCCCGCGACGATCACCACCTTTGTGACGAATTTCAACAACTTCAACGTCATCTATCTGCTCACCGCCGGCGGCCCCTTCTCCCTGGACTACTATCAGGCGGGAAAGACCGATCTGCTGGTCACATGGCTGTATAAGCTGACCGTGAACCGGAATGACTACTCTCTGGCATCCACCATCGGCATTTTCATTTTTATGCTGGTGGGCAGCTGCTCCCTGCTGGTGTATAACCGGACAGGCGCCGTGAAGAAGGAGGATCAGTTTCAATGAACAATATGCGCAGACGCAAGCTCGTTTCCTCGGTGGCGCTGAATGTGGTGATTGCGGTTCTGGCGATGCTCTGGCTGGTGCCGGTTTTCTGGCTGGTCGTGTCCTCCTTCCGGGCGGAGCAGGGGGCGTATACCTCCTACCTCTGGCCGAAAAGCTTCACCCTCGGCAATTACGTCCGGCTGTTTACGGACAGAAGGCTGTTTGATTTTCCCCGCTGGTTCGGCAATACGATGCTGGTTGCCGGGTGCAGCTGCGCCATCACCACGATTCTGGTGCTGATGGTCGCCTATGTGTACTCCCGGCTTCGCTTCCCCAGCCGCAAATTCCTGATGAATGCGTCGCTGGTGCTGGGAATGTTCCCCGGCTTTATGAGCATCATCGCCATTTACCATTTTATGAAGGCGGTGAGTCTGGATCAGACGCTTCTGGCGCTGATTCTGGTGTATTCCGGCGGCGCGGCGCTGAACTACTACATCGCCAAGGGGTATTTTGACACCATCCCCAAATCTCTGGACGAGGCTGCCATCCTGGACGGTGCTACCAACAGCACGATCTTCTGGAAGATCATCCTGCCCAACGCCAAGCCGGTGATCGCGACCACGGCCATCAATGCCTTCATTAACCCCATCGTGGACTATATCTTTGTGTCGGTCATCATGAAGGACAATTACAACAACTTTACGGTCGCAAAGGGTCTGTACACCATGGTGGATAAGACGAATATCTACGAATACTACACCGTCTTCTGCGCCGGTGCGGTGATCGTGGCGATCCCTGTGGTGCTGCTCTTTATTCGAATGCAGAAATACTACGTTGCCGGCGTCGTCGGCGGCTCGGTGAAAGGATAATGTATGAATCCCGCAACAATTTACCATAGACCATTGAGCGAATTTGCGTTTGCCACGGACGCTACCCACTATGTTTTCCGTCTGCGAACCGGAAAAGGCGAGGCGCAGAGCTGCCGCTTCTTTTACGCCGACCGCGCCGCCATGGCGCCGGAGCTGGATTTTGCCTGCCTGCCCATGAAAAAATTCCGGGAAGACCGGTATTTTGACTGGTACGAGGTTCGTCTGGAAACAAAGCTTGAGCGTATCGCCTACTATTTTGAACTGTCGGACGGGACGGAGACGCTCTGCTATTTTGGCGACTGCTACGAAATGGCCGGGACGCCCACCCGGGCCGATTTCTTCCAGCTTCCCTTCAATCATCGCGCTGACCGGCTTTCCGTCCCGGAATGGACGAAGGACGCCGTTGTCTACAACATTTTCCCGGACAGCTTCGCCGACGGGTTCCGGACGCTTTCCGGCGGCTCCGATGGGAAAACCGGTTTGGGCGGCACCATCCGGGGCATTGCGGAGAATCTGGATTATATCGCGTCCATGGGGTTCAACTGCATTTATCTGAATCCGATTTTTGCGGCGGAATCTTACCACCGGTATGACACCCTCGATTACTACCAGGTAGACCCACATATGGGGAGCAAAGAGGATGTCCGCGCGCTGGTGGAGAAAGCCCATTCCCTTGGTATCCGGGTTCTGCTGGACGGCGTATTCAACCATATCAGCAGCCGCCATTTCCTGTTTCAGGATGTTCTGCGGAACGGTATGGCGTCAAACTACTATTCCTGCTTCTACCGGCTCCCGGAAAAACCAAAGCTTCCCGCCCCCGGCGAGCTTCCGGAATACACCTGCTTCTCCTATGTCGCCGATATGCCGAAAACAAACACCGCCGACCCGTATTTAAGGCAGTATTTCTGCGACGTCGGCGTCTACTGGATACGGGAGTTTGACATCGACGGCTGGCGGCTGGACGTGGCAAACGAGCTGGACGACGGCTTCCTCCGCGCGTTCCGTACTGCGGTAAAGGCGGCAAAGCCGGATGCCGTCATCGTCGGGGAGGTCTGGGAAAACGCCGCCCATTATCTGAACGGAGATATGATGGATTCCGCGATGAATTACGATTTCCGCCGGTATTGCCGCAGATTTTTCGCGGAGGAAACGGTGGATGCGGAAACCTTCGATACCAATGTTTCCACCCTGCTGCTGCGCTACCGGGAAAACGCCCTGTTTGCTCAGCTGAATCTGCTGGACAGCCATGACGTCAGCCGGTATCTGTCCCTGTGCGGGGAAAATATCGACAAAATGGAGCTGTCGGTGCTGCTGCAAATGACCTTCCCCGGTATGCCCTGCGTGTTTTACGGGGACGAAAAGGGGCTTTGCGGCCTGAGCGAAAGCGAGTACCGCCAGGCGATGGCGTGGGGAAAATCTCACCCGCTGGAGGATATCTACCGCCGCCTGATCTCCCTGCGCAAGGCACACCCCGCCCTGCGGTACGGCGATTTCGTGACGAATTTCGCGGCAGGGAAGACCTACAGCTACAGCCGGAATTGGGAAACCACAAGAATTACGGTCACCATGAATCTTGGCGACGCACCCATTCCCGCACCGCAGCGGGGCAGATTGCTCTTGAAAAAAGGCGGCAATCATGCCATAATCGGTGCATGGGAGTATGAAGTACGGGAGGAACGGATTCATGGCGGTGACGATTTATGACGTGGCAAAGGAGGCGGGGGTATCCATTGCCACGGTTTCCAAGGCGCTGAACGACAGCTACACCATCCCCGACCAGACCAAGGCGGCGATACGGGAAATCGCGGACCGTCTCGGCTACCGCCCCAACGCACGAGCCAAGAATTTTGCCCGGCAGGCAAGTGGCACGGTGCTGTTCATCACGGATTTCTACCAGAACATTGCCTTTGAAAATCCCCATATGTTCGAGATTATTTCCGGCATTGCCACGTATCTGGACGGCAAGGACTATTCCCTGACCCTGAAGCCGCTGACGAAACAGGCGGCGCCCCTTTACATCCGGGACATCATCCAGCAGCGGCAGGCGGACGCGCTCATCATTCATGCTTTCGTTTTAAGCCCAGAGCTGGCCGCGATCCTTTCCCGGGTGGATTTCCCCTATCTGGTCATCGGAAAGCCGGGATTCCGGTGCAGCATCTGCTGGATCGACGTCAATCATGAGCAGGCGGGGCAGATTGCCGCGAATTATCTGCTGGACAAGGGCTACCGGAGAATGGCCTTTATCACGGGACAGGAAAACGACGCCCTGTCCCAGAGCCGCCTGCGAGGAATCAATCAGGTCATGTCTGAGGAAGAGCTGAGCGTTGAGGTCGTCTGCAATGAATCGCCCTACGCGCTGGACGACGAGGCGCTGTACGGTCTGCTGATGCGCCGCCCCCGTCCGGAGGTGCTGCTTTGCAGCAATAACCATCTTGCCTTGCACTGTCTGCAATATATTCGCCGGATAGGTCTGAAGGTACCGCAGGATATCGCGCTGCTCACCTTTGACAACTACCCCTTTTCCATGCTGACAGACCCGGCCATCACGGCCGTGGAGGTGGACATGCACGACATGGGCATCAATGCCGCCCGTTTTGTGCTGCAGCGGATACGAAAGCCCAATTTACAAACCCAATCCTACTGCACCTCCCCGTGCATCCTGGAACGGGAGTCTACATAACGGTAAAAAGCCCCTGCTTTCATTTGATAAAAGCAGGGGCTTTTCAAAGACACAACGAGGGAGGCGCTGCCTCCCTCGTTGCTGGTTATATTCCCGGGTTTCAGATAGACCCTAAATTCCTACTGCATTTTCTCCCGTAGTGTGATACTTTTTATATGGAAGCAGTAAACGCATAAACGTTCATAGAAGGATGAACGCTATGATAAAAATACATAGTCACTTCGGCAAATTGGCCAATCTGTAACGGTTGACAGTTTGCCATTTTATTGGAGTTCACACGAGTGATTGTTTTCCCGGCGGAGGGCAACTGTTTGGATCAGCAAAACAGGAAGAAGCCGTTTCCGGAAAGTGCCGTCCGGGTCATTGCGCGGGACGGCTTGGTCAGAGCCACGGCCAAGGCTGGACTGAACGATATAAAATGCTGCAACAGCAAGGATGCGCCTTATCTTACGGGGAACGCGTTCGGCTGCATGGCAGCCGAACGGATTGCCGGAAGGGCATTTTACGCTATTGTGATTTCTATCCTCAGAACGGGCAACGCCGTCAGGAAGTATTGACAGGGGGAAGTAGTTATGCAAAGCAGTTTATCCCAACGGGTGCAGAGGTACATACAAGAACATCTGCATGAAAGACATTGGCGACGGGTCGTGACGGTGCTGGCCTGCATCGTCGTGTTCTGCACGACCTACGCGCTGGTTCTTCCGGCGCTCACCCTGACGGGTGGTACTTTTTGCGGGAAGGAGGCCCATTGCCATTCCGATGAGTGCTATGAAAAAGCGCTGATTTGCGGTTTGGAGGAACGGGCTACGGCAGCGGGGACGTCTGCCCATACCCACGCAGACGAATGCTACGAGGTACAGCAGATTCTGTCCTGCGGCCGGGAAGAATCCGCCGGTCATACGCATGACGAACCCTGCTACGGTGAGGGCGGAGAGCCGGTCTGTGGGCAGGAGGAATCCGAGGGGCACACGCACACGGAGGCGTGCTATCAGGAGGCGCCTGTTCTGGTCTGTACGGAACCCACGGATACGGTTACGGAAGGCCATGTCCACACGGACGCCTGCTACGAGAAGACGCTGATCTGCCAGAAGGAAGAGCATGCGCATTCCCTGCAGTGCTATTCCGATCCCGACGCCGTGGAGACCCCGGAGGAATGGGAGCAGGGTCTTCCGGCCGGTACCGGAGACGCGGCAAAGGACCTTGCCGCCGTGGCGCAGAGCCAGCTGGGCTATGCCGAGAGCACCGTCAACTATCTGGTGGGTGCGGACGGTGAGACAGTACACGGCTACACCCGCTACGGCGCATGGCACGGTCAGCCGTATGCTGCCGATTGGAGCGCCTTGTTCGCTTCCTTCTGCCTGCACTACGCGAATGTGCCGGAAACCGCTTTCCCCCGGGGAGACAGCTGCGAAAGCTGGATGACAGAGCTTCAGGCAATGGAGCGTTATCAGCCGTCCGACAGCTACAGCCACAAGCCCGGCGACGTGGCGTTCCTGGATCTGGACGCGGACGGCGCTGCCGACCATGCGGGTATCGTGCTGGAGGAGGATGCCGCTGCCGTGGGCGATGTAGACGGCGAGGTCGCAGAGACGCCTCTGGATACGGCGCTTGGATATGGCGTTCTTCCCACCGATGCGCCGAAGAAAGCGCCCGCTGCCCGGTCCGGCGGCGATGTCCGCCCGGAGATTACCGTAAAAACAGGCCCCAGCAGCGACGGCAGCATGACCTTCTATACCGGACAGGCCGCCACAACGACGCTCAGCATCTCCAACCCGGAGAGCGCCCAGATCGAGGCGGACGACGGCACCGTCATCCGGCTCTATATGCAGTTTGACAAGACGAACCCCGGTACGGGGCATCCTGAAAGCGCAGACGGCACACCTTCCCAGCAGGAAGGCACCTATACCGTCAAGGCGACGGGCAGTGAACATGCGTACCAATACACGGTTACCCGCATCAACGGAGCGGATGCCGACCACTATACCTATTGCCTTGAGATTCAGCGTCCTCTGCAGGGCGATACCATTTCCCTCAATTTGCCCAGCGACTACCCCAGCCCCACCTCCGCAGGCGGCACGAACACCGTTTGGGGCGTCGTGCTGACGCAGGGGGAAAAGGAGGAACTGGACAAGACCGGCACGAACGGCAAGCCCGGCATCCCGCCGAAACCCGAGGATGGGACGAATACCCAGACCATTACCTGGACGACGAAGCCGAATACGTTCAATCTGAATAAGAAGTGTAACGACTCGGATGGCAGAATCGTCAGCGACGGCAAGGGCGGCTATACCATTCAGGATTTGAAGTATTATATTCACGCTGCCCGGGACACTGCGCAGACATTGGAGGGCGTGGGCAAGGATCACGTGACTTCCGTTACCTGCGTAGATACTTTCACCCTGCCGGAGGGCGTCCGCTTTGCCCAAAACTTCATTGACGCGGTGAAGAACAAGACATATGACACGACATATGTCTGGCAGAAAGGAAAAATGAAAGTAAGCGATAGCACTGGCACCGGGATAGTAATCGGTGGCTTTCCCTTCGGCAGCGACAAAAACACGACTGCACTTTCCCTGTCGGAGGACAATCGAACGCTGTCAATCACATGGACGTCACCCAACAATGATTCTTGGGGCAGGCCGATAATCAACAAGGAAATCACGGATCTTAACCGGAACATTTCCTTCGACAAAGGCATCCTGCTCATTGACCAGCTGAAGTCCACAGAGCCTTACAGATTTACCAACAACGTGGAATACACCTTCCACTACAGCTGGAGCGGGGATCAAGCCGTGGACGCCGACTGCGTAGCAGAGCGCACCGCCGGAAAAGCAGAGCTGACGATGAAAAAAAGCATACTATCCAAAAAAATCGGATATTTTGGCGAAGGAATACGCTATCAGATCAAGCTGAAGAACGAAGGGACGCTGCCCTATGAGAAGCTCTGCTATGTGGACGATCCTCTGCCGGAGCACATGTACCTCAGCGCAGGGAATCTGGCCGCATTGTTCAATGACGGGGAATACGGCAAGGACGCAAGCGTCTCCATCGCCGGAGCGACCTTCTGTCCGGCGAACCCGTCGCGGACGGTCACCTGCGCGGACGGCACAACCTCCGCCGCCACCGCCGCCCGCAATACAAGTGTGGTCAGCGCCACCAAATATTCCGGGTGCAGCACCGGTACACAGCACCGGGAGGATCACACCGGCTCCATCGACATCCGCTGGAACGCAGATCATACGCACTTGGTGCTGACGGTCAAAAAGGCGGACGGCAACGAAGAAATCCAAACATGCGCCGCTACAGCGAATGGGATCCAGTCCGTGCTGGATCAGCTTGGCTACGTTGTGACCGGGTATACCTGCAGTACGATCGTCTGGGATCTGCGGGATGACGCGGGACAGCCTGTTCCGATTTACGGAGGAGCAGAAATCGCGATCGAGTTTTCGGCGAGTCTCATGGATACCTTTATGCGGCTGGAAAGAGATGTACCCGGCTTCTATCCGAACGAAGAGGGTACTGTTGGCAATAATCGTGCCTATGCCCATGGCGACGAGGGCCCGGACGGTCGACCATTGGCGGATGGCACTGCTCACTCCGGTGGTCTCTCCCGTGAATTCTATCTCGACAAAAGCGCCAGGCTGGCAAACTTCAGCCACATGACGGAGAAGAACGTCCCCGGGGATGGCGAAACGGTGGAGTACAGTCTTTCCGTGCGGCATCTTGGCTCGGCTGAATACGATATTCTGCCGCTGACCGACCGTATGTCCGGCGCCCAGGTGCTGCTGGCGGAACAGGGGAAAAACAGTGGCGCGTCCTGGGCAAAGGACTGCGAACCCTACACGGCTGAGGACGGCACGGCGTATTACAAGCTCAGCCACGGCGGAGTCTATTCGGGCGTATGGCTTGGCGATCAGTATGCCGATTCCGTCACCGTGACGGAAAGCGCCTCCGGCCGGGACACGCTCATCAAGTGGTATTTCGCAAATTACGGCGGCTATCAGACCGGGAACGTTTCCTACAAGGCGCTTGTCTGCCCCATGGAGCTGAACATCAAGGATTTGTCCTATTCCCTCGACAATGAAAGCTGGCTGGGCGACCACGAGACGCATCGGCTCTATGTGTCCCTCCTTGGGATCAAGGGCACCCTGCTGGAATTTGACAAGAAAATCGTTCCGGAGAGCGATATTTCCGCCGGGAACGATGCGAAGGTCGACGGCGAGGACTACTGCCCCATCGTCGAAGGGCAGACGGTCTACTACCGGTTCCGGCTCAAGGCCATTGCCCCGGAGGCGGGGGAAGAGCCTCGCACCGTCACGATCACCGGCAGCCAGCTCCGGGACTCCCTCCCGCTGGAGCTGAAAGGGATTCTCAATTCAGGACATACAGGAGGCGCAGATGAACAAAATCCGCTCCCGCCGGGGCTGAACTTCCAGTGGAAGAAGGTTACCGGGAACGCGGCAGAGGCACAGCCCGGCGACGTGTGGATCGTCGGCTATCAAAATCAGACGAAGATTCAGAACGGGGACAGCTGGAGAATTCAGGACACCGGCACAGAAAACCAGCGGGAGATCCTATGGGACGATAACTTCTCTGTTTCCTTCACCTCAGACGCGCCGCTCTACATCTATGTCCGACTGACGTTCCCCAAGGGCGATGCGTGGCAGGAATATGCCGCCAAATATAGTTTCACAGAGCTTGTCAACACATTCTATGTGGACGGCATACCAAGCAGCGTGAGACATGACCTGAAGATAGCCGCTGGGGCAATTCTCCAGAAGGGGGTCGCGTCGGTGCAGAGCTATAGCCGCAGCTACTCTTCCGCCGATCCAGTTCGTCCTACCGCAGCCGATTCGCTGTTTTACTATGAAAACGACAGTGCCGCGCTGCAAACGGTGCTCTACTACGCTGTGCTCTACAACGGCGGCAGCACACGCCTGTATATCGGCGACATGCAGGATATCCTTCCCGAGGGCTTCACCTTCGGCAGAATGGTCTATGGCGACGATTATCACTATGCTCCGGATAATCCCTATCCGCCGGACGATACAACGTTGAAACCGTTTTTCGGTGTGCTTTCCGACAATCCCAGTTACCTCTGCGCAAAAGAGAATGGTTCCTCGCCTAGGGTGAAATGGAAATCCGGCCGGGTCAAAGCGGATGTTTTCCGCAGTCGTATCACCTTCCGCATTGACCGTGAAGAAGAAACAGATACCAGCGTCCGATACGATGCAGAGCGGAGGAAATATTATCTGAACCCGGGCGAAGGCATCAGCTTCGGCTATCTCTGCCGCACCAACGAGTATGCGCAGACGCCGGATGTGGCGGTCAACTCCATCGCCATGCCGTACTTCGACTACACAGGCGGCGGCGTAGAGATCAGCGAAGGGACGGCCTTCACAACACGGCTGGGTCCCGCTGCATGGCAGGGAAACGACGGCTCCTGCGAGATCATTGACAACGCGCAGGCGGTCGCCTCCGGCAGGAGCGGCGTTTCCAACGACACGCAGTGGCTCTATTCCCAGGTGCAGCAGCAGCGCGGCACGATCAAGCCGGGCATCACCAAGAAGCTCACCGCAGCCGTATCTCAGACGGGCACGGTCACAAACGATCCCATCGCGGCGCACCCTTCCGACACCCTCCGCTGGGCGGTTACCGCTGTCAACGACGGGGAGTCCCCCATCACGGACTACGTATTGACGGATACGATGCAGGCTCCGTACCGGTTTGATGGTGACGTGTGCTACACTGTTTCCAGATCTGATGGCGAAGATGTTTCGTTGGGCATCAACAAGTTTTTTTCCATCAGCACAGCATCAGACGGTCTGTCGGCAAAAGTGCAAACGAATGTAGAAATGAAACCCGTAAAGGTAAACGGCGACCCCGTCAATATCCGGGTCAATAGGGATATACGGATTGCCGTCCGCCTGACGCAGGATGAGAAAACAGGAAATTACACACTCTCTATTCGATTCCCGGACGCCTACTGGGGCATTCCGGCGGGCGGCACGGGCGTGCTGACGCTGGAAACGAAGCGCGCGGATAACACCCTGGAGAACAAAGTATTTGTCAACACCTGCTTCCTCACCCCCATGGCTCAGTCCTGGGACAACACAACCAACAGGGGCAACGTGACGGTGCTGGACGGTGTGTTCGGTAAAGACGGCATGCCCTCTGTCCGCAACAGTGCGCCCGTCACCACCGCCTACGGCTTTGTTACAAGCTCCCGGAAATCCGTGGCAGAAAAGGGGAAGCCCGGCAATACCGCAGCCTGTGACGCGACGCCCAATTACATCGTCCTGCCGGGAACGGATTCCCTCTTCACCTACACGCTGACCGTGGACGCGCCGGAGGAAAGAGCCATGGATAAGCTGATTTTTATCGACGGTCTGCCTGCGCCGAACGATCATAGCTCCTTCCAGAACGACGACCCGCGCTACAGCGAATTCAAGGTCGCCTTTGCGGACGACCCCAACGTTACCGTCACCGTGACGACGAAGAACGGCAGCGTCAGCACGCTGAGGGCTGACCAATTCAAGGTGGAATACAGTACAAAGACGGAGTTTGATGCCGACGACTGGAAGGGAAGCTCCCGGTGGAACGGCAGCTCCACCGACGCCCGTTCGCTGCGCGTGACAATTCTGGACTCGTCCGGAGCGTTAATCCCGGCCAGGTCCCATGTTTCCGTCCGCTTTGACGCAAAGATCGCGGGCGAAGCGCAGTCCGGCCAGACCGCCTGGAACAGCTTTGGCTACCATTACAGCGTGGATTTCAATGAATTGGAAGCTGCACCGCTTAAGTGCGGCGTGATGCTCCCCATCATCCCGGAGATTGTGAAGCAGGTCGTTGACCGCAGCGGCGATCCTGCCCGCGTCAAGAGCACCAAGACCTTCCGCTTCCTGGTGTATACCGGCGCAAGCCTCAAGGAAACGAACGAGGCAGCGCTGGCGGAGGCGTTGAGGGATGATTGCCGCGAGGCCGCTCTCATTGAGCTGACCGTTGCAGCGGGACGGAGCAAATCTGACAGGCGGAAGCTGGATGACCTGAGGGTCTGTACCTATGCAGATGGACAGTGGGCGGAAACCTCTGAAGTCTGGGTCTGGAAAAGCGGCGCGAAGTACACCCTTGTAGAGCTTCCGGACGATGACCCGAGCTGCAAGTTCAGCTCCATCAACCACATAACAGCCGCTGATGGCTACACGTTCAACTATCAGAACGACCGGACGCTTGTCCTCTCGGCAGTCAACCTACTCGATCTCTGGAGCTTTACCATCCGGAAGACCAACGCGTATGACGGCTCTGCGTTGACCGGTGCATGGTTTGCGCTCTACAGTCCGGATGCGCGGGACAGCATCTCAGAAGCGGCATACAACGCCCTAACCGAGAAACCGACGCAGAAGTCGGAATTCACACTGACAATCGGCGAAGGTGCAGCCGGGAAAACCTGGTATCTGACCCGCGTAGGCCAGACCCGCAATATGGCAGGCAAAGAGGGAACCCTCACCTGGGACGGTCTTCTGAGAGAGGAATACCGTTACAGGGAGATTCAGGCGCCGATGGGCTATCGGCTGGACGATACCATTCGCACGGTGAGAAAGTCCGATGCAGTCCATGCCATAGCAATCCCCAACACCGGCAGCGGCGTGCGCCTGCCTGAAACCGGCGGTATGGGAACATTCTGCTTTACAGCAGGCGGCGTCCTGCTTCTGACGGCTGGTCTGCTGGGATACGGTTGGAAGCGCAAGCGGGAAAGGGGCTAATCGGCATGCTCCGTGTACGACGCGACCACCTTGCTGCCTTCTGAAAGTAAGAAAACCCGGAACGGCAAACCAAGCATTTGCCCTTGCACCTGTAAAAGGAAAGTAGACACTCACAAAAGTGTGAGTGTCTACTTTTTTTGGTATAGTACAAGGGAAAGAATGTGAGAGCGTGGGGAAAAGGGAACACCCCACAAGCGATATGGCAAGGAGGAGAGAATGAAGGTAAGCGCTCAATAACCCCCGCCTGGGGAACCTCTAAATATCCAGATCGTAAATCTTGGTAATCTCCGTCGGCCCTTCCAGCAGTAAGGATGTGACGTTCCCGTTTTCCCCGCCGACGGTGATCTTCAGCGTGCCGCCCATGTTGTGGGCGGTGAGGACGCCGCCGGGAAGCAGCCCCTCCTTCCACAGAACCGAGGCCACGGAGCCGCAGCCGGTGCCGCAGGCGCG
>ERZ791830.1381-NODE-1381-length-15518-cov-3.040807_pt1 | contig 15518 bp, 14 predicted proteins | sample MGYA00509945_ERZ791830 | MGnify/ENA primary metagenome ERZ791830 (study PRJEB30046, sample SAMN00792021) | human gut metagenome | study: EMG produced TPA metagenomics assembly of the A metagenome-wide association study of gut microbiota in type 2... | reverse complement strand
ACCAATACTAATACACCAACTAGTAAAATAGAAGAATTTATGAGTAAATATCAAAGAATGGATAGTGAGGTTTTAAGCCAATTAGATAGTATTGTTTCTAATAATAAAGATTTAACAGATGATCAAAAGAAAGATTATAAGAATCTTATCGAAAGACAATATCAAAATATTTCATATAAAATAAAGGATGAAAATACTAGTGGAGAAAATGCTACTGTAACAGTAGAGGTTGAAACATTTGATTATAGATCAGCACTTAATAAAAGTGAAGAGTATTATGAGAATAATAAAAAGAAGTTTCAAAAAGATGATGGTAAAATAGATCAAGAAAAGTATTGGGATTATAAAATTAGTGAAATGAAAAAAACGGAAGATAAAATCAAAAATGAAATTATCTTCACGTTACATAAAGAAAATGATAAATGGATACTTGATGATATCAGTGATTCTGATAGGCAAAAGTTACATGGTTTATACGGAGGCTAAATTAGCTTCTTTTTTTCTTTTTTACCACAACAGCATCATTACCATTATAGTTGTTATTGAAGGTTATAATATTAGGATTTAGTTCATAAAGATCCATAAGGAATATGGCAAAAGATTGGAATTTTTCACTATACTCCCAAATATAGTCTAGAATTATTTCACCGTCATTATATAAGTTATCTTCTAATAATTGTTTTATATAACTAATAAATTTTTTAGTATCTATATAGTTGAAAATATTTGAAAAGTTTATAAAGTCATATTTGTTATTGTACTTCTTTTTTACATCAAATATATCCATTTCTTTAAAAGTAATACTATCTTCATTTATTTTCTTTTTTACATCTTTAAAAGTATCTTCTTCGAGATAAGAAATATTATTTTTTGCTTGTGTTAGGCTGATTTTTGCACTTTCTTCTCTAGATTCTATGTTTTTGTTGTTATGTTCTCCTAAGAAAAATGTCGTAAATAATTCTTCATCATTTTGGAAAAATTTATCCCAAAATAGTTTTATATCTTCTTTTTTAATGGCATCTCTTAGTTCGGTATAAATATATTTCTTATTATCTTTAGAATATAAGTTATAGAATTTTATGAACTCATCGTATTTTAGAGCTTTAATAGCGGCAATCTTTAAATATAGGTTATAGTATGTTAATTTATTTGAGTCAAAACTATCTACTTTTCTTGCTCCACGGGCAAGAGATTCTATTATCTGATCTCCTGAACCACAGACAGTTAGAACATCTTTATTAGAAAAATTAATTCTATTATAATATTCTTTTAGTATCTCATTTGAAAAACAGTAACATTGGCTATATTTTTGAAAGGCCTTATCTTGTCTAATCCAATATCTATTAAAATCTTTAAAACTCTTATTAGAAATTACTTTACACATCTTGATGGCTTGTTCTGCTTCCTTTAAAATTTTAATTTTATCCTTTTCTTCCATAAGTATCCCCCTCTTATTTGGACAAATTATATCACATTTTTCATATTTTTTCAAGTCTAGAGACATCTTTTGCAAATTATCAGACTTTTTTGAATTTTTTTATTTGCTAAAAATAGAATAGTAATAGGTGATTTAATGAAAAAAACAATTCTTATTTTTTTACTTCTTCTATGTATTATGATACCGAAAAATGTATTTGCTTTTAATGATACTAGTAGGAGTAGTATTGTTATGGATATAGATAGTGGTAGAATATTGTATCAAAAAAACGCTAATGAAAAGAGGTTAGTAGCGTCAATTACAAAAATCATGACTATATAATGATTAACAGTAAATATATTAGAAATATAAACAATATTTGTACAAGTAAATATACTGTTTTGTATAATGCTACTTTATATATTGTATGTTAAATAAATGAATTGGCACATGTTGTCAATTTTTTACTTTTGTTGTATACTACGTACCAATTAAGGAGGAAATTTGAATGCACCAAGTAAAAGGAAATAATACTGACTATTTGGATTTTGTAGAATCAAAATTTAGTGAATGTTTTTCAAAAAAAGGATATTTTCAAGAGAACCCAGTTGAAATAACTTCTCAAGTAGATCCTACAATTGATTTTATTGGATCTAAAATTTCACCATTAAAAAAATATATAATTAGTGATAATATTCCAGAACAAGGTATTTATTTAATACAAAATAGCATGAAGTTAAAATCATTACAATATTTAAAAACAGATATTCCACAAAAATTTGGAAGTTATTATAAGTGTATGGGAACATTAACAAAACCAAAATTAGAACAAGTAGTATATGATACTTTCGATTATTTAACAAATCCTGATTATTTAAATATTCCATTGGATGATATACATATTAAAATATGCTCTAGTGATGAAGATTTACTTAATGCAATTCAGTATGTTGATAAAGGAATAAAAAGGGAAATTGATACAGTTGATTTAAAACATTACAGACATAAATATGGTATGGATAATTTAAATATAACTGGTAGGGACTTTAATATAGGAATAAGAAAAAAAGGAACAGAAGAGTTCTTTAATTGTGCCACATTTGTTTTAATGGAAAATCAGGATAAACCTATTGCAATTGATATGGGGTTGGGTAATAGTTCTTTAGCAATGTGTAAATTTGGATTAAATTCTACAGTTGAGAGTTCTAGAATGGCTGATATAATTCAAATTGATAGCGTGGAAAAATCAAAATTTACTGATGCATTAATAGCGGTTTCTGTTTTATTAAAAGAAAATATTTTAGAACATCCTTCGAAACATTTTAGAAAAAAATTTAGACAATATTTAAACGCACTTATGTATTGGAATCAACAATATAAATTTACTAGTGAAGAATTAGTTGAAATAATAATTAAATTTCTAAATGTGGAATATAAAAGTGATTTTGAAGAAAAACACGAATCATGGATAAAAGTTTTAAAAAGATAAAAAGGTGGTTTATTTATGAGTGATAGTATTAATATTTTTGAGAATCCGCAATATTATAGAGAACAATTGTTGAAGATAAATTTATTTGATATAAATCAAAGAAAAAAAATAGATGGCAAATCATTAATATGCGTATTTTTTACTGCATATTGTGGCGTAGGATGTTCATTTTGCTTTTTTCATTCACCAACTTCACGAAAAGAAAAAAATGAATTTATTTCTAAAGAAAATCATTTTTCTAAAGAAGCAGTTGATAAGTTTATAAAATTTGCTAATGATGCTAATGTCGGCTATTTACAAATATCTGGAGGTGGAGAACCTTTTCTTGAATTTGATGCGATTTTAAAATGTATTGAAACCATTAAAGCAGAACGAATTATTTTAGTAACAAGTGGCTTTTGGGCATATAATGAAATTAATGCTGAAAAATATTTGAAAGAATTATATAATTCACTCTCAAAAAATCCTATAACTCCTAGATTGACAATAAGAGTTAGTATTAGTGAATATCATAGCATCAAATTGAAAGAAAAACCTCTTGTAAATTTAATTAATATTTTTGATAAAAAATATAAAAATAAAAAAAACTTCACTCTCCAATTAAAGTTTTTTGAAGGTGATCATGCGTTGGAAAAATATTTAAATGATTATTTTCCTAGATATAAACTATTTTTAATAGAAAACAATGGGACAGATGATGAAAAATATATTAAGGTAATGCCTTGGAAATATAAATTAAAACTAAAATCTGGTTATGAAGTTATACTTGGTAAATCACGTATTTTTAAATCTAATCTTAGACCAAATATTAATGATAAACAAAGTATTATTGAGAGTGAAAATATATATGATACTGATTTACAACTATCCCAAAAAGATTATCCATCTATTATACATAACTTTGATGGAAAGATAGGGTTTGATTGGATTGTTGAATATAATGGTAATGTATGCACATGGCAAAATAGAGTGCAAGACAATTTGTTAAATATTTATGAAGATGATTATGATACTGTTGTTAATAACACACTGAATGATTTGTTGACATATTCATATATAGATAAAGGTTCAAAATATAGAGAAAGTATTGTTAATGAGATTTCACCTAGAACAGTATCTTTAATGAAATCTGTTAATATAAGAGATTATGCTGGTACTTTATTGTTTGCAGACGAAAAAATAAGGCTATATTATAACATTAGAGTTATTCAAGATTATTTATCAGAAAATAAAATTAATATAAGCGCTTTAAATCAACTATCTCAGGAATTAGTGGATACTATTAATTTGAATAAGAAAACATTACAAAAGATGTATCAAGACTCAGAATACTCTATTTTAAATCAAGAATTTAAACTTCCAGTATCTTCTGAAACACTTCATGATTTTCTAGAATTAGTAAAATTAGGACATTATGAATTAAATAAAAGTGATATAGAAAAAGCAATCAAAAGATATAATGACATAACTGAAGCAAAAAAAATAAAATCTTTAGATGATATAATTGTCAAAAATGATATGGAAGTAGAAAGAAGATTAACAAAGCGAATGATGACACGAAAAAAAATTAAAACTGAAGAAAAAGAAATAACATACTATATATGTAGACATGGTGAAACAAATTGGAATGTGGAAAATCGTATTAAAGGTCAAATAGAAGACTTAAAAACAACATTTACAGATCGAGGAAATAAACAAATTGTTAATTTAAAAAATAGATTATTTGATGAAAAAATAGAGGCTATTTTTACTTCGGATTTATATAGAACTAAGGAAACAACAAAAATAATAAACGAAAATTCTAAGTTACCAATTTATTATTGTGAAAACTTTCGAGGATTAAATATGGGAAAATTTCAAGGTGGTTTAATGAGTGATTTTTTAAATAATGAAAGTGTGAAAAAAGCATTTGTTGACTATGATTTTGTAATTCCAGGTGGTGAAAGTATTAATCAATTAAACTCTAGATATATTAAAGGTTTGGATATAATAAGAGATAATTATAATTACGATAAAGTTGCAATTATTTCTCACGGTGCTGCGATAAGCAATATAAAATCAAAAATATCTGGTGAAAAATATGAAGACATTGATTATTGTATTATAAAATATTATAATAATAAATATACAATAGTTGAATCTGGAAAATATATTTAAAGGAGAGTGATTTCATGTATTTATTTTTAGCAAGCAATATTGGAGGAGTAAAAAAAGAAAATGGTAATAAAATTCCAATCAAATTTTTTGAAAATAACGATTTTTTAAAAAAATTAAAAAAAATTATAAAAAATAACAAAAAATTTGTTTTGGTAGCAAGTGATCCAGATAATTATGAAAGAAATGATTTGTTTTTACAAATGGATATTGAAGCATTAAAACTAAGTGGTTTAACATTTGAAGAATATCTTGTATTAGATGGACGAGCTAAAGAAAATATTACTAGCATTTTGGAGGATTGCGATTTAATTTTTCTATGTGGAGGTAACACATTGATTCAAAATAAATTCTTTAATAGTATTAATTTAAAGAAATATTTAAAAGATGTTGATTCGGTTATTGTTGGAATAAGTGCAGGTTCGATAAATTCAGCTGGTGATGTATACAATAGTCCTGAAAGTGACGAAGACTTAAATAATTCTCCTTATTTAAAAGGATTAGGATTAACAACAATTAATATTGAACCGCATTTTATATTAGAAAATCTAAATGATGATTATAACAAAAAGTTACAAAGAAATGCAATAATAAAGGAATCATATAACAGAACGATAATTGCTTTAACTGATGGTGCATACATTTTGCAAACAAATAATGAATGTAAATTGTACGGAGAGAGCTATAAAATAAAAAATGGAATAATCGATAAAATTTGTGATAACGATGAATGTGTAATTTTAAATGATAGTTTGTAAAATAAAAATTTAAGAAATAATTTGTATGTAATTATTTCTTTTTTTGTGTAATAAGATTAATTGGTGATATAAATGATTGATACTGAACTTGCTATAATTTTAAATGAGTACTTATATAAGAGAAAAATAATTAATTTTGATTTATATAATGATGCTTTAAAAAAATTAGGAGTTGATAGTTGATGGACTTATGTAAAATCAGAAATGAAATATCAAGAGGAGAAAGTATATATAACATACCACTTAGAGTAACTTTTTATGCAAGGGTATCTACTGATAAAGATGAACAACTTAATTCTCTAGACAATCAGATTTTATATTTTAAAAACTTTATAATGGAAAACTCAAATTGGAAATATGTTCCAGGATATATAGATGAGGGAATTAGTGGAACTAGTGTTAAAAATAGAACTAACTTTTTAAAAATGATTCACGATGCAAAAAAAGGAAAATTTGATTTGATTCTAACAAAAGAAATATCTAGATTTTCAAGAAATACAGTAGATAGTATTAAATATACTCAGGAACTTCTAGCTAGTGATGTTGGGGTATTATTTTTATCAGATAATATTAATACAATATTACCTGATTCAGAGCTAAGACTTACTATAATGTCTTCAATTGCTCAAGAAGAGGTTAGAAAACTATCTGAAAGAGTTAGATTTGGCATGAAAAGATCTAGAGAAAAAGGACATGTTCTAGGCAATAATGTTATTACAGGTTTTACAAAAGAAAAAGGTAAATTAAAGATAGATGAAAAAGAAGCAAAAATGATTAGAAGAATTTATTCGTTGTACGCTAGTGGAGAGTACGGCCTATCAAAAATATCTAAAATATTATATGAAGAAGGGTATAAAACTAAAAAAGGTGACTATATCCATATAACAACTTTAAGAAGAATGATTACTAATCCTAAATATAAAGGATTTTATTGTACAAATACTGTTATGACAAAAGATTATCGAAATAAAAAACAAATTAGATTACCAATGGATGAATGGATCATAGAAGATAGTAAAGGTGAAATACCTGCAATAGTGTCAGAAGAACTTTGGGATAAAGCAAACAAATTATTAAAAATAAAAAAAGTAAATTATTTAAAAAATGTAGCAGAACCAAGAGTATTTTCAAAAAGATATCCTTATAGTGGTAATATTTATTGCGAACATCATTACTCTAAATATAAAAGAGTTAATAATAATGGAAATAGTTATTGGATTTGTAATGAATATGCAACGCATGGTGATAAAACTTGTAAAAGCCCAAAATTATATGAAAAAAAGCTAGATAAAATCTTTAAAAATGTATATAGTTATTTAATTAATAATTTAGATGAAATAAAAGGTAAATTGATAAATATATATAAAAATTCTACCTTTAATGCATGTAATGAAATAGAAAAATTAAAAAAGGAAATCAATAATTTAAATTATAAGAAAGAAAGCTTGCTCGAATTGTACATAGAAAAAGTTATAGAAAAAAGTGAATTTGAAACTAGAAATAATAAATACAATAATGAAATAGAAAATATAAAAAAAGAAAAAAAAGAATTAGAAAAAAAAGATATTAATGCAACACTTAAACAAATAAAAAAATTGGAACTAGGTGATTTTATTAATGAAAATTTTGAAAGATTATCAAAACTTTTAATTGACAAGATAGTAGTTAAAAAATCAGCCGATAAAACGAGAGTAATCCTTAATATATACATAAACTTATTTAATATAACGTATATATGGGATTACAATAATTTTGAAAAAATTTCGTCACTTTGTAGTCACAATGAAAATCATGACAGCAACAATTGCTTTAGAAAAAGGAAATCTAAATGATGTTTTTGTTGCGGGTGATGAAGTTTTAAAAATGTATGGTACAAATATCTATTTAGAAAAAGGAGAGGAGATGAAGCTTCAAGATTTACTTTATGGTTTGTTATTAAGAAGTGGAAATGATGCGGCTGTTGTGATTGCTAATAACATATGCTCTAATGAAAAAGAATTTGTTAAGTTAATGAATAAGAAGGCCTTAGAAATAGGAATGACTGGTACTACTTATATGAATAGTCATGGTCTTGATGAAGAAACTAAAAATTATTCTACGGCTCATGATATGGCTTTACTTTCTAGTTATATTTATAGAACTTCAAAAGAATATCGAAAAATTACAAAGACTTATAAATATGAAGTCCAATCAAATAATAAATCTTATTTGTGGTATAATCGTAATAAATTTTTAAAGCAATATGATTACGCTACTGGTGGAAAAAATGGATATACGCCGAGCGCAGGAAAAACGTTAGTTACAACGGCTGAAAAGTATGATCTACGTTTGACAGCTGTAACACTAAAGGATGCTAATCAATATGAGACGCACGCAAATCTTTATGATTACTTGTTTGAAAAATATAAAAGTTATACTATTGTTGATAAGGATAATTTTGAAATAAAGAATAATTTTTATAAAGATAATTTGTATTTAAAGAAATCATTTAAGTATCCACTTATGGAAGAAGAAAAATCTAAAATAAAGACTATTGTTGAATTGAATAAGATTAAAAATTATAAAGATGGTACAAAGGTCGGAGTAGTAAATGTTTTATTAGATAATGATAAAATTGGAAGTGTTTCTGTTTATATAAAGAAAAAGGCACAAAAAAAGAAGAAATTTTTATTTTCTTCATAATTTAGATTAATTGTTTGTGGCTAGGCGAAAGAAGTTGATACTTGGTCTATTAAACATCCTAATTTGACTGTTGTCTGTACCCACACCACTAGATATATATAAATTAGTATTGGAAATTTTGTAATATTCATTTAAATATTTGGAAGCATTTTCACGAGTTAATAGTCCACCTATACCAGGAAAGCGAATTTGACCATTTAAATTTCCTCCAGCCAAAGCTAGGTTTACTTTATATTTTGATATGACCTCATCTATACTATCTGCTTCATGCATGATAACGATACTATAAATTTCTTTATTTGATGTTGGATCATTAAAATATTCAAAAGCTTTATCAATATCACGATTCTTGGAACTAGATGAAAGCCCTGTTATCAAGATAGGATTATTGGAGCGGTTATATATTAAATCATAATTATTGTCAAGTATTGTAAAGCCAGCTTGTTTTAGAATAGTTGTAAAATTATCATTATCTTCATCACCCGTTACAGCATATTTTCCTATATCTGCGTTAAGATTACTTAATGCTTTGATAATTTTTTCAATTTCTTTATGTGAGACATTATAATTTTTATCAATTAAATCTCCTGTAAACACTATGATACTAGGAGATCTCTCATTTATTTTTTTTACAAGACTATTTAATTCATCTCCATAAACAGTTGAGCCATATTGTAAGTCACTAAAGTGAATAATTTTAAATCCGTTAAAAGAGGTTGGAAGTGATGGCTCCACAATTCTTTTTTCCTTTACAATTAAGCCACTAGTTGCGGCATAGTGTGTATATAATATAAAAATTAAAAAAGCAAAGAAGATTATGATAATGACCGAAACAATTTTTTTTATTATTTTACGTCTTTGTTTACTTTTTTCTTCGTTTTCTAATTTTTTTTGTATTTCTTTATTCTTTTCTTCTCTAGTAGTCATATCATCCCCTATTATTATTTTAACATGAAAATTAATATTATAAAATATTGTTTTTTTAAATAAAGAGATGTGTTATAATTCTATTAGATAGAGGGTGTGTGATTTTAATGGCAAGAAAAAGTAATGTGGAGATTATAAAGGAACAGAAAAATACGATAAAACAATTATTTGGAGCTTATACTATTTTGTTGTGTGCGGCGGCAATATTCATTTTCTCTTTACATAATTTGTTTATTAATTATAGGGGAGCTAAATTATGTATGATGTATTTGTTGGCACCAATTATATTTTTTATTTCCAATGTAATTAATAAAGAAATAGGATATAAGAACGCTATGATGTCGGTCGTAATTTCCACATTTGTGTTATTCTTTTATGGCTTATGTACTAATTTTATTATTTATAATAGTTTTAATTTGTTTAGTTGCTTAGGCTTTACAATAGCTTATTTGTTTAGTCAATCTGTTAGCTTGGCAATTTACAATTATTTACTTGTAAATACAAGATTACCAATAGCGGGTGTTATAATTAATTATATATTTGATTTACTAATTTATAATATGATATGTATGATATTTCAATATAATATGATATTTACTGATACTTTTTGGTTAGAGTATATTTTGTTGGTTTTATTTCAAGGAGTTTTCGCAATTGTGTTAAGTTTATTTGATAGTATTGTTGTAAGGGGTATTGATTAAGCCTCTTTTTTTTATAAAAAAAAGAAGCCTTGGCTTCTAAACTAATATTGAAAGTATAGTGAGTAGGGTATTATGAAGCATATGCATAGTAATTGATGGAAAAACTGAATCCACTTCATAATCCATATATGCGAATGTTCCTCCAAGTATACCATAAGGAAGAATATAAAGAATTTCTAACGGATTTTGAAAAGTGTAATCAATAACATGTAGACCACCGAAAATTAGTCCTGAAATAATTACAAATACCCATTTGTTACTAAATACATTCTTAAATGATTTTCTAAAAATTAATTCTTCAACTATAGGGGCGAATAGTCCAGCACAAATAAGCATTAAAAAGGGAGAAGAATGAATCATACTTTGAACGTTTTTTTCATTTTGTGGACCACCTAATTTTAAAACAAAATTGATGATAATATTAAAAAACATCATACCAAGTAATCCAATAAAATAATATTTAAAAGCAGTATCCATGTTTTTTGCAAAGTGATTTTTAAATCTTTGCCATTCTATTTTTAATTCTTTTCGATACATTAGAAATAGGATAATAACTAGACAGATGTAAGTATATATAGACAAAATATAATTAGTTGTAGTTGATATCTTGTTTACGTTTAGTTTAAAAATAGTTATAGGCAATAGTTTTAAGAGTGGACTTAACTCAAATGATGCAAAAGCAACTGCTAGTTTTAGAATATTTAGTAATAATTTTTTTCTTTTTTCATTCATAATTTTTCCTCATCTTTCTCATTTTTAGTATATCATAGTAGCGTGTTAAATGTTAATATTTTATTTGATTTTATTGGTGGCTCTGTGTTATAATAAGGCGAGATGAGGAAGTGGTTTATGTGGATGAGTTAAAAAATGTAAAAGGAATTGGTCCAAAAGCCCTTTCATTACTTGAAAAAATTGGAATATATACAATTGAGGATTTAGTTACACATTATCCCTTTCGTTATGAATATTTAAGAAGGGATAATTTAAATGAGGTTTTAGATAAGGAACACATTATCATTGATGGAAAAATAGAGAGTGTGCCAATTTTGATGAGATTTAAAGCGGGATTAAATAAAATGAATTTTAGACTAGTTACTCAAAGTGGTGTAGTGGGTGTTTCTATCTTTAATAGAGCTTTTATGAAAAAAGATTTGGAAATAGGTATTGGTGTTACAGTTGTTGGAAAGTATGATAAAGCAAAAAATGTTATAACAGCTGCTGAAATAAAAATGGGAACACTTTCTAATAAAGTAAAAATTGAGCCGGTTTATCACGCTACTAGTGGTTTAACTAATAAAAATTTAAGTACTTATATTAATATGGCTCTTTTAATGTATGGTAAGCAAATAAGAGATTATATTCCAAATAAATATATTGAAAAATATAATTTTGTTAATAAAAAGACTGCACTTAATATTGTACATAATCCTCCTACGGATGAAAAATTGGAGGAGGCTAAGTATCGACTAAAGTATGAAGAATTATTTCAATTTATGTATAAGATTAATTACCTAAAATTAGAAAAGAGAAAAAATGTAGTTGGTATTAAGCGAGAAATTAATCATGATGATGTTTCTAAATTTATTGAACATTTGCCATTTAAACTTACTGGTGATCAGTTAAAGGCTGTTAATGATATCTTAAAGGATATGGAGTCGTCTCACAGAATGAATAGATTGTTGCAGGGAGACGTTGGTAGTGGAAAAACTATTGTTTCTTTTATCGCTATGTATGTTAATAGTCTTTGTGGATATCAATCAGCCTTGATGGCACCTACTGAAATACTTGCTGTTCAACACTATAATAATTTAAAAAATATTTTAAAGGATTATCCAATAGAGGTTAGTTTGTTGACTGGTTCTACTACAAAAAAAGAAAAGTCAGATATATATAAAGGATTAGAGGATGGGCGTATAAGTATAGTAATTGGTACACATGCATTAATTCAAGAAGAAGTTAACTATCATAATTTGGGCTTAGTAATAACAGATGAACAACATCGTTTTGGAGTTAACCAAAGGGGTAATTTACAAAATAAAGGAGTTATGCCAGATATATTATATATGAGTGCGACTCCTATTCCTCGTACATATGCTTTAACTATTTATGGGGATATGGATACATCTATTATTAAAGAAAAACCTAGTGGTAGAAAACCTGTAAAAACTTATGTTAAGAGTAATCAAGAAATTAAAGAAGTTTTACAAATGATGCTTGACGAGTTAAAGAAACATCATCAAATATATATAATTGCGCCACTTATAGAAGAAAGTGAAAATTCTGGTGATCTTGCTACTGTATGTGATTTAAGAGATAAGATGAGGCTTGCCTTTGGTGAATATTATAAAATAGATATAGTGCATGGGAAAATGGCTAGTAAAGCTAAAGACTTAATTATGCAAGAATTTTTACAGAATAAGATTCAGATATTAATCTCAACAACAGTTATTGAGGTTGGAGTAGATGTTAGTAACGCTACGACTATGGTAATATTTGACGCTAACAGGTTTGGATTATCTACACTTCATCAGTTACGTGGAAGAGTTGGTCGTGGCGAAGATGAGGCTAAGTGTATTTTAATTAGTGATACAGATACTAAGAGATTACATATTATGGAAAAAGAAAATGATGGCTTTAAAATTAGTGAGGAAGACTTTAAATTACGAGGACATGGTGATTTATTTGGGACTAAACAAAGCGGTGATATGTCATTTAAAATAGCATCTCTTAGAGATGATTATGAGATATTGTTAAAAGCTCGTGAAGATAGTGAAGAGTATCTTTTAGATGAACAGTGTAAAGATGAATTAAAAGAATTCTTTGGTAATACAATGAATACAAATTATTAAAAGTGTAAAGTAGAAATATTTTAAAAAAGTTGAGTTAAAATAATTGACTTTTCTTTTTTTCTTAGATATTATTAATATGCATGATAGAGATATTATGCTGATATCTCTCACGACGATATAATGTGAGAGTATATTCAACCGAACCCCCTGAAGGAGCCAATTTGGCTCCGCTTTTTGTTTGTTTTATAGGGGTTTTATAAAATTAATTAGAGTTTCAACCACCCATATAACTACCCACTTTGGTAGTTTTTTTATTATTTAACAAAGTTTATGTAAGTTTATGTATTGTATTTACTATATCATTCAGTTTGTTTTTGAACATGTGAGAATAAGTATTTAATGTTTCATTTATTTTTGTATACCCCAAATATTTGGCAACCATAGTTATATTAGCACCATTATTTATTAAAAGCGATGCACAACTATGTCTGAAATCGTGTATTCTAATTTGCTTTAAATTTGATTTTTGGCATAATTGATTTTTTCTATCTCTTAATCGTGAGTTAGTAATCGGAATATCAGTACCAAACACATACCAACTTTTTTTAAATCCATAAGTCTTTTTATCTTGTTCTAATAGCCTTTTAAAGTCGTTTAAAAGTGTTTCTGCTATTGGTATAGTTCTTATACTAGATTTGGTTTTTGACGTCGTTACCATATATTTATGAGAGTTTTCACCTTCTAATTGAACTATATTTTTATTTACTCGTAATTCTTTATCTTCAAAATTAATATCATTCCAAGTCAATGCTCTAGCTTCACCTCTACGAAGCCCACAATAATATAGAGTTTCATAAAGACATTTGAATTTTAAATTATCTTCATTGCTTATAAATCTTTTAAATTCTTCTAGAGTATAAAAGTCCATTTCTTTTTTTATTTCATTATGATTAATAAATTTAGTTATTTTATTATAAAAATTTCTAAAATCAAAATCATACATTTTATTTCCCCAATTAAGTACTATTTTAATAAATTTTTGTATATCATTTTTATATGTTGTGCTAATATCAAATTTATTGATTTCTTTTCTCCATAATTCGTAGTGTTTGACACTTAAATCTTTTAATTTAACATTGCCTAATAATTGCATATATTTGATTCTATCTCTATATGTTTTAAGAGTAGTGGGTTTGACTTTATCTTCTTGATACGAATAATATTTAGTATAAAGTTCTTTAAACGTCATATTTTTATCTTCTTTTACAACATTCATTTTTAAAGAGTACTCTCTTTCAGCTTTTAATGCCTCATTTTTAGTTTTAGATGCAGGAGAAGTATATTTCTTTCTCTTACCATTTATAATGAAGGAATCCAACAATTAAATACCCATTTTCGACCATCTTTAGTCCATTTATATTGCTCTAATAGTCTTGTACCATAATATCATCCTCCTTATCTACAAAACTATCACGCACTCCTAATAATATTTTACCACTGTTTTTGCTGATTTTGGAGTGCGTTGATAATTTTTTATTTTCTATTACATAGTTATTTCAAAATCTTCTTCTTTATCTTTATCATATTCAGAATTAATTTCATTAGCTTCAAGCTCAAATCCATCATAATCAATTTCATTTTCTTCAATGGTGTGATTACCTTTTATATGTGCTATTGCCTTACACAATTTATCACAAAATTTGTATATTCCTTCTTTAAATTTTTCAAATGATTTTTGTATTTTATCAATTGTCTTTTCTAAATTTGAGATAATATTATTCTTTTGTATAATTATTTCTTTTTGTGTTTTGATAGTGTTATTCAATTCTAGTATTTTATTATCTTTTTCTTTAATAGCACGACCATCCCTAAATTTTTCGTTTTCAATTTCTAAAGTTTGTATTTGATTTTGCATATCTTGAATGGTTATATCTTTTTTCTTAATAGTGTTTACATTTTTGGTGTTTTCTTTATTTATATTTTTTGAATATGTAATTAAATCATTTGTAGATAACAATATAATAATATCTATTTCTTTATATGAACCTACAAGCAAAAAAATAGACAAAATATTAAATATATTAAATGCTAATAAAATTGCGTATTTGATAAATGATGATTTCTTTAGTCCGATTGAACCAATAAAAAAATTTCAAACTAGATTAACATTAGAAAATAATAACAATGGCGATAAAGTAAGTAAAGAATGTATTGGAAGATTTTGCAGATTTTTGAGAGATGGAAAAATAGCAAAATGTTATTACCCTTTATTGATAGAAATTTTAAATAAAAGATACGGTACAAATTATGTTGTTTCAAGAGATGATTACATATAATTATCAGACATATCTAGTGGTTGGGATGCTATAAAAAAGTTAAACAATTCCACTCCATTTTGCAACTATTGTGGTGAGAGTATAACAGAATTTGACTGGGAAGGTTATCATAAAAACGATAAAGAAATCGATGGATATGTTTTAAGAAAGAAAAAGTAGTTTTTACTAATATAATTAGGTTGAAAATATGATATAACTATATTAGTTTAAAAATAAAAATAAGAAAGCGAGGAAAGATAAATGAAAGAATTTAAACAATTAGGGG
>ERZ791830.1377-NODE-1377-length-15529-cov-18.468399_pt1 | contig 15529 bp, 16 predicted proteins | sample MGYA00509945_ERZ791830 | MGnify/ENA primary metagenome ERZ791830 (study PRJEB30046, sample SAMN00792021) | human gut metagenome | study: EMG produced TPA metagenomics assembly of the A metagenome-wide association study of gut microbiota in type 2... | reverse complement strand
GGGAAAGCCATGTGGTGCTCAGCACCGGGCAGGCGCTGCTGCTGAACTGCCGCACGCCGCAGAGCTACTGTACCGCCTCGGGGCAAAGCTGTTGGCATCATTACTGGGTGCATCTGGACGGCGCAGGGGTCGCCGCTATGGAGCCGCTGCTGCTGCCGGGCAAAAAACTGACCCCGGTGCAGCTCACCGGGGTCAAGATGCAGGAATATTTTGAGACGCTTTTAACGCAGATGGAGCGCAGCACCGTGGACAGCATGGTGACCACCGGCTTGGCGCTCCACGAGATGCTGGCCCTGTGCGCACTGAGCATCCTTGCACAGGCTGAAGCCACCAGCGCACGGCAGGTCATTTTGCAGGCGGCGGAGACCCTGCGCAAAAATTACCAGCAGGAACTTTGCCTTGCCGACCTGCTGGCAGAGGCGCACATGAGCAAAAGCTATTTTCTGCGCCTGTTCCGGCGGTATATGGGCACGACACCGTATAATTATCTGGTCAACTTCCGCATCACACAGGCAAAGGAGCTGCTCGTCCTCACCGACCACAGCGTCAGCGAAATTGCACAGGAGGCAGGCTTTGGAGATGCCAGCAATTTTTCTACCCGCTTTGCAAAAGCCACCGGGCAAAGCCCCCTGCAATACCGCAAAAGTGCGCTGAAGCCGCTGGAGGGGGCACGGTGAGCGGAGGAATTGTGTCAAAATGACACAATTCCTCCGGGTGCTTTCATAGAACCATGGAATGTGAATGTTTTGCCCGAAACCGCTACGACAGTGCCCGATACAAGACCCAGCTGAAACGCAATGGTGTGAAACTGGTGTCGGCAACGGAAGTCATTTCGGCTGGCCCGGAGGGCATTATTCTGGAGTCGGTGCTGGAGGGCTATGCCGAATACTACTCGGCTGACCTGTCCGAAAAGGTCGTGCGCGGCATGACCGAGAATGCTCTCAAGGGTATTTAATAATGGCGGCACGATTCCGTTCGGTTACATGATCGATGAGACCCGGCATTACCAGCCCGACCCGTTGTTGGCTCCGTATGTGGAGCAGACGTTCCAGAAGTATGCAGACGGTGCGACCATGACGGACCTGCGGGATTGGTTAAAGGCGCACAACATCAAAAATTCAATGGGCGGGGAGATGTCCTATAACACGATTCAGCGGATGCTGAGTAATCGCCGGTACATCGGCGAATTGCGTTTGCGAGATGTGGTACAGCCCAATGCAATTCCGGCACTGGTATCAGGTGAACTTGTCGGGGTAAGACCCCTCCATCTTGCTACGCAAGACCGTTCTGTCGCTTAAAAGCCCCACTGGGGCTTTCATTGCTCCGCTTCGCTGCGCAAACGCGAACCTGTTCAACAAGGTGCAGGAAAAGCTGGCGAAAAATAAAAAGGCCCCTGCCCGTCATAAGGCAGAGGAAAGCTATCTGCTCACCACCAAGCTGTACTGCGGCAAGTGCGGTGCACTGATGTTCGGAGAAAGCGGCGTCAGCCACACCGGGAAGATGTACACCTATTACAAGTGTGCTGCTGCCAAGAAGAAAAAGACCTGCGATAAAAAGGCCGTGCGGAAACAGTGGCTGGAAGATCTAGTGGTCAACGAGACCATGAAGCTGGTGGAAGATGACGCTTCCATGAATGCCATCATTGCCAAAGTCATGGAATTGCAAAATCAGGAAAGCACGGACCTGCCCATCTACGAAAAGCAGCTGAAGGAAACGGAAGTCGGCATCACCAATATGCTGAATGCCATCCAGATGGGCATTCTGACCAGCTCTACCAAGGAGCGGCTGGAAGCTCTGGAAGAACAGCGAAAAGAACTGCAAGCCCGCATTGCAGAGGAACGGCTGGCTAAGCCAAAGATGAAAGAGGAGTTCGTCCGGTTTTGGCTGCTTCGCTTCCGCAAGCTGGATATGACCCAGCCGGAGCAGCGGCAGGCACTGGTGGATACCTTCATCAATGCCATCTATCTCTACGATGATAAGGTTCTCATTACCTTTAATTATAAGGAAGGTACGGAAACGGTCGCTTTCGGGGAAGCCGTGAAAGCAGAGAAAAGTTCGGATATGAGTGCGCGAGGTGCACCAGATATTGAACGTCAAATCGTAAGATTTGACGTTCTTTTTTATGTAGGAAAGCGGCTGCACACTTTCTGCACACCGTTTGCACATTTGCCCGAATCGGGGGCTTTTCTGCGCAAGGTTTGCACAGCCTGCTTTCCTTTGCATAAAAAGAAGAAATGTTAGGCGAACAAGGCTCTCGTCAATTCTCTGCGTTCGTCTGCATCCATCAGCCGGATGGCTTCAAGGATCTCCTTACCGGAGATTTTTGTTGCCGCCGGCTTTTCATTTTGCCGGGGCTGGGGTGCTGCCGGGGTCAGGTCTTGGGAATAGAAGTTCGCTTCGATCTTCTCGGTCAGCTCCAACCGGGGCTTGTCCTGCGTGTGGGCGTAGGTGTCCATCAGGACAGATGCCGTTGCATGACCTGTGTTGCCCTGCACCGACTTGAAGTCACCGTCAGACTGCAAAAGCTGGTAGGTGGCACTGGAGTGCCGCAGACCGTGGAACACGATCTGTTCAAACTCTGGATGCTCGGCTCTCCACAGGCGGTACCATTTTGTCAGCAACTCCGGCGCGATGGGCAGGCCGTCCGGGAGACGAAACAGCTGACCGCAGTTGCTGTACTTCTCCGGAGCGTTCTGCTCGTCCTGTTTGAGCTTTTCAAGCCATGCTTGAAGTTCCTCTTTCAGAGGTTTGGTCATATACAGGACACGGTTGGACTTCTTGGTCTTAGGCTTTTTCAGGATGAGAGAGGACTTGCTGCCCTCACGCCTGTCCGGGAAGGTGTGGTAGACCTGATTGGGGTCGAGCTTTTCCAGAGCGTCCTTGTTGGCTCGCTGCATGGTCTTGCTGACTGAGATGGTGCCGCGCCCTTCGGCGGCATCGAAATCCAGATCACTCGGCTGCAAGCCGAGAATTTCGCCCTCACGGAGCGAAAGAATCATGCTCATGTGCACCGCCAGATGCAGGGCAGGGTTCTCGATGGTCTGCAACGCCGCCAGCATCGTCTTTTCATCCCAGATGGTGCGCTCCTCGCTGTTCGCCTTGGGCGCTTCACGGGGCAGGGGAATCTTGTGAATCAAGTCCCATTCTACCGCATAGGAAAATGCGGTCTTGAGTAGCGTGTGGACTTCGTGGATGGAGGTGCTGGACAGCAGCCGCTTCTTTTGCTTGTCGGAAAGCTTCTGTTTCACACCGTGCACATACTGCCCGCAGGGGGTCTTGGCAAGGGTAGCATAGAACTTTTCAATGTCGTAGGTTCGCAGCTCCTGCACCTTGCGATTGCCGATATAGAACTGCTTGGCGAACTCGTAGCCGCCATGGTTGTCAAAGTAGGCCGAGTTGACATCAAAGATAAGCTCGCAGTAGTGGGTGGCATCCGGCTTCAGACCACGGGTGGAAATCGTGCCGTTGGCTTCCATCCGGGCGAACAGGTCAGTGTAGTTGGCGGTTGGCTTTTTGAAATAGACGTTCCATTCTGCGCGGTGGGGAAGAATGTCGGGGTTTCGATAGCTGTCCTTTTCGCGCTCATTGTGCTGCTGGGTGTTGCCAACAGCTTTGTCCGAAACAGCGAGATTTCGGACGCTTGTGCGGTCGATGCCATCGTTTCTTGCCAGAGGGCATCCCTCCTTTCAGGGTTCAGAGGAAGGTGACGGGGGAACGGAGATGCACTTCTGAGGAAGTGTAATAATCCACTATGACACTTTCATCCCTGCGGTCTGCAAAGTGTAGTGGGCTCTTCGAGGACTCTCCGATGGGGAACGTCTCCTGCGGGAGAGTTGCAATCAGGTGCCACATGGCGGCACTTGATTTACAGCCGAACAAGCTGGCGGTCAAAGATTTGCGAATCCCTGCCCACCAGCTCGTCCGGCTTTTTCAACGGGTCATTTTGACCCGTTGATTTGGCAAGCTGTCAATTTGACATCCTGCCAACAACACCCCTATAAAGTGCGTTTTCGGTCAATTGCTGCGTACGTGCGTACGGAGAGAGGGCGGCTGCCGCGTACGCACGTACGCAGCAAAACACCCGAATTCTCCTTTTATGGGGGTCATGTCCTCCAGCCGTTTGGCGTAAGGTCGGGCTGCACAAGGGCTTCGATGCCCACAAAGCCCCGGACACGCCGCCCGGAAGAATTGATGATGTTGTTGGTGGATTCCAGATTGTACCTGCGCTGGTTGGCGATCAGGGCATCGCTGAACCCTCTGGCCTTGATGGCGTTCAGGCTGTTCTCCTCACACCACATCCGGTAGACCTCGTACAGCTCTTTCGAGCTGGTGCAGGCATCCGCCTTCAGGCGGATGTAACCCTCGGATTCGAGGAAGTCGAACACATTGTTGTTGTCCCGCTTCACCAGTTCCCGGTTGCGCTTGGTACGGTCGCTCTCGGTGAACTGAAACCCGTTCTTCACCAGCCGCTGCAACCCCTCAAACGCCCACAGCAGGATATCCTCGACCTCTGCTGCCATCTTCTCGGCAATGTCTGGGTCATCCACACGGGAGAGGGGCTTGTCCTTGGTGGTCAGAATGAGTTGGCGGCGGTAGAAACCGTCCGAGCGGTCATACAGAGCCTGCAAGTCCCCGTTGCTGAACGCCAGCAGACGGGCGTACATCCAGCCCTGATAGCTCTGCTTGCCCTTGCGCTCCAAGTCCATCTGTCCCTGTGCGGTCACGATGGATTTGACATAGTTGGTCTGACGCAGGGCTTCCATCCGCATATCATCGTCCACGCAGAGCAGGGTGTGTTCGAGGTCTGCGTGGGCAAAGCGGTTCTCCGAGATCTTGCCGATGCTGCCATCCTTCATGTTGCAGCCGAACAGCCGGGACAGCACCACGCCGATTTGCGACTTGCCCTCGCCGCCGCTGCCCTTAATGACCATCATGCGCTGTCCCTTGTTGCTGGGGATCAGGCAGTAGCCGATGAACTCCTGCACAGTGGGAATGTCCTCCGGGTAGAGCAGATCGGACAGGAACTGCAGCCAGTGGACGGGCTGGACGGCTTTCGGGTCATACCTGACCGGGAGCCGGTTGCGGACGATCTCCGGCTTGCCCTCCTGAAAGGTGCCGTCCAGATACAGGGTGCCGTTTGCCAGCGCAATGCGGTCGGTGACGGGCGGGAAGTCCTCCACCTGTGCCGCCAGTTTCAGAACATCTACGACATTGCTGACCCGTTTTGCGATATTTGCGCCGATATGGTCTCGCAGCATATCGAAAATTTCACAGCGCAGGTTCATGGTGTCTGTGACCCTGCCTTCCGGGGTGAAAAATGCGCCATTCGAGTAAAGCAGTTGATGGGTGCTCAGAAAATCGTCACAAAACAGGGATTCGTTGAAAAGGCCTTTCTTGATCCATGCAGGGGTAAAATTACTCATAGGCATTCCATCCTTTCGTTGGCGTTACGGAAAAACAATGTGGTCAATTTGACCACATTGTTTTCTGGTAACTGAGGAATCAACGTTTAGCCGTTCTCCCTGCATGGATTTCCTGCCCCCTTCCGGCGGCGTTTTCCGGCTCGCTCTTGCGAGGTCATCACCGGGTATCCCATGCAGACGGTCATGCGGTTTTCAAGGTGCAACGGGCAAAACAGCAATAAAAAAGCCGTCACAAAACAGACCAGCCCTGCCTTCGCTTTTTCTGGAAGGTCATGCTAGTCAGTTATGTAACGGCTGCAAGCCAAGATGTTCAGCCCCGCAGGGGCTGAACGAATATGTAAAAACATGTTATATTCAATTTTTGGGATAGACTACCACAAAAATCGAGCCGTGTCAACAAAAAACTTTGAGGCTACGCCACTTTCGGCAGGGTGCAAGAAAAAACGAGGAAAACTTTGGCAAAAAGAGAGAGGGCTGGACGGTGCCAGCCCTCTTGACAAGGCAACAACAGCCCAAAAGTTTCATTCCCACCCTCAAACCATCTTCATCCCGGTTTCGTCCCGGTTTGCAGAATGCCCTTGCAATCCGAAAGAAGCCGTGCTATAATGCCGCTGTAATTAAATCATAAATCTTCAGGGCAGGGTGCAATTCCCTACCGGTGGTACAGCCCACGAGCCGTAAGGCATGATTCGGTGAAACTCCGAAGCCGACAGTACAGTCTGGATGAAAGAAGATATCAAGTGCAGAACCCGTACGGTCCTGCGCTTGTGGAGGCTGCTCTGGGATGCGTTTGCATTCTGGAGCTTTCTTTTTTGCACAAGGATCCCTTGTGTTTTTTCGGCTTGCCCTGAACGTTTTTGTTCAGGGCTTTTTCTTTTGGAGGCAACACGATGAACGACAAAGACTATATGCGTCTGGCTTTGCAGCTTGCAAAAAAGGGCTGCGGGTGGACATCGCCCAACCCGATGGTGGGTGCCGTGGTCGTAAAAGAGGGCAGGATCATCGGACAGGGCTGGCACCAGAAATACGGTCAGGCTCATGCGGAGCGCAATGCGCTGGCATCCTGCACCGAAGATCCGCAGGGAGCGACCCTGTATGTGACATTGGAGCCGTGCTGCCATTACGGAAAGCAGCCGCCCTGCGTGGATGCGATTCTGGACGCGGGCATTCACCGGGTGGTCGTGGGTTCCGCTGACCCGAATCCGCTGGTAGCCGGAAAAGGAATTGCAATCCTGCGCGCACACGGCATAGATGTGACCGAAAATGTTCTGCAAGAAGAATGCGATGCGCTGAACAAGGTATTCTTCCACTATATCACCACAAAACGCCCCTTCGTTTCCATGAAATACGCCATGACGATGGACGGAAAAATCGCCACATACACAGGCGCTTCCAAATGGATCACCGGGGAAATTGCCCGGAATCATGTTCAACGGCAGCGGCACCGATTCCGCGGCATTATGGTGGGAGTCGGAACCATTCTGGCAGATGACCCGCTGCTGACCTGTCGGATAGAGGGTGGCCGTGATCCTGTCCGGATCATCTGCGATACACATTTGCGGACACCGCTGCAATCACAGGTGGTCATGACCGCCAAACAGGTCCCCACCATTCTTGCGACCTGCTGCGGCGACCCAGAGAAGCAGGCGGCATATCAACAGGCCGGGTGCCGGATTCTTTTTCTGGAAGAGCAATGCGGTCATGTGAATCTTCTGCAACTGATGGAACAGCTGGGGCAGGAGCAGATCGACAGCATTCTGCTGGAAGGCGGCGGAACCTTGAACTGGTCTGCACTGGAAAGTGGCATCGTGCAGCAGGTACAGGCTTACATTGCCCCGAAGCTGTTCGGAGGAAGGGATGCCAGAACACCCATCGAGGGTGCGGGTATCCCGCTTCCGGATGCTGCATTCCGCCTGAAGAACAGCCGATTGGAACAGCTTGGCGAAGATTTCCTGATCGAAAGTGAGGTGGAGTACCCGTGTTTACCGGAATCGTGGAAGAAGTCGGAACAATAAAATCCATCAATCGGGGACAGCATTCCGCCGTACTGACGGTTCGTGCAAAAACGGTTCTGGAAGGAACCAGGATCGGCGACAGCATCGCCGTCAACGGCATCTGTCTGACCGTCAGGCAGCTCTTCCCGGATAGCTTTGCTGCGGATGTCATGCACGAGACATTGAACCGCTCTGCACTTGCACAGCTCACCGTTGGAAGTGCGGTCAATCTGGAACGTGCCATGCCGGCCAACGGACGTTTTGGCGGACACATCGTAGCAGGCCATGTGGATGGCGTCGGACGCATTGCCAACATCCGAAAGGACGATACCGCTGTCTGGTACACCATTCATGCGGATCCCGCGATCCTTCGCTATGTCGTCGAAAAGGGTTCCATCACGGTGGATGGCATAAGCCTGACCGTGGCTGCAGTGGAACCCACGGGCTTTGCCGTGTCCACGATACCGCACACTGTCCGTCAGACGAACCTGCACCAGCGGCACAAAGGAGATTTTGTCAATCTGGAAACCGACGTTGTCGGAAAATATATTGAGAAGCTGCTTCAACCGGAAGCACCGAAACAAAACACACTCACAAAAGAAATGCTGCTGCGCTGCGGCTTTTAAGGAGCGTTTACAATGAACTTCAATACCATTCCCGAAGCTTTGGAAGACCTGAGACAAGGAAAAATCATTCTGGTAACGGATGACCCCGACCGTGAAAACGAGGGGGACTTCATCTGTGCTGCCGAATTTGCCACCACCGAAAACATCAACTTTATGGCGACCCACGGCAAAGGTCTGATCTGTATGCCGATGTCCGAGGCTTTCGTCCAGAAGCTGCAATTTCCGCAGATGGTGCAGCATAACACCGACAACCATGAAACGGCATTTACGGTGTCCATCGACCACGTTTCTACTTCTACGGGCATTTCTGCCGCAGAGCGTTCCATTACGGCGATGGCTTGTGTGGACGATCACGCAAAAGCAGAAGATTTCCGCAGACCGGGCCATATGTTCCCCCTTCTGGCAAAAAAGAACGGTGTGTTGGAGCGCAACGGTCACACGGAAGCAACCGTTGACCTGTGCCGTCTGGCAGGGCTGAAAGAATGCGGCCTGTGCTGCGAGATCATGCGGGAGGATGGCACGATGATGCGCACCGCTGAACTGGCAAAGCTGGCAGAGCGTTTCCAGATCAAATTCATCACCATCCGTGATTTACAGGAGTACCGCAAGTGTCACGATAAACTGGTCGATCAGGTGACAGCGGTGAACCTGCCTACCAAGTATGGCACCTTCAAAGCATACGGTTTTGTGAGCCGCCTGAACGGAGAACATCACATTGCACTGGTAAAGGGCGACATTGGCGATGGAAAGGATGTTCTGTGCCGCGTCCACTCCGAATGCCTGACAGGCGATACGTTCGGCTCCTTGCGCTGCGATTGCGGCCAGCAGCTGGCCGCCGCCATGACACAGATCGAAAAAGAAGGCCGGGGCATCCTGCTTTATATGCGGCAGGAAGGCCGGGGCATCGGTCTGATCAACAAGCTGCGTGCCTATGAGCTTCAGGAGCAGGGCATGGATACGCTGGAAGCCAATCTTGCCTTGGGGTTCCATGGAGATGAACGGGAGTATTATCTCGGCGCGCAGATCCTCCGGGAACTTGGCGTAAAAAGCCTGCGCCTGCTTACCAATAACCCGGACAAGGTATATCAGCTCTCCGAGTTTGGGCTGGAGATCTCCGAGCGCGTACCCATTCAGATGACGGCGACCCCGTATGACCTGTTTTACCTGAAAACGAAGCAGGCACGGATGGGACATATTCTGGAATATTAACAACGAAAGAGGTATTTAAGAATGAAAACGTTTGAAGGCAAGCTGGTTTCTCAGAATATCAAGATCGGTATCGTAGCAGCCCGTTTTAACGAGTTTATCACGTCCAAACTTCTGAGCGGAGCAATGGACGGTCTGCTCCGGCACGATGTGCAGGACGCTGATGTTCATGTTGCATGGGTTCCGGGTGCTTTTGAGATTCCACTGGTTGCCTCTAAAATGGCAAAAAGCGGAAAGTATGATGCTGTGATCTGCCTTGGTGCCGTGATTCGCGGTTCTACCAGCCATTACGACTATGTGTGCAATGAGGTTTCCAAAGGCATTGCCACGGTTTCACTGGAAAGCGGAGTTCCCGTGCTCTTTGGTGTTCTAACCACCGAAAACATCGAACAGGCCATCGAGCGGGCAGGCACCAAAGCAGGTAATAAAGGCTATGACTGCGCGGTCAGTGCCATCGAGATGGTAAACCTGCTCCGGGAAATGGATACCGCCGCAGAGTAAAATACACGCAGGAGTTTGCCATGATTGTTATAAAAACCCGACAGCCTGACCCGGAATTGGAGCAGAAGATCCGGATGCTTCTGGAACGAGAGCACATCGAGGCAGAGCAAATATCCATTGATTCATGGGAGAAGTTGGTTCTTCCGGGGCTTACACTGGATGGAATGACCCACGAAGTGTCATGCAACGGCAGAAAAATCTCCCTTACACGACTGGAGTTCGATTTGCTGCTGATGCTTGCTTCCCACGAAGGACAAATCTTCTCAAAAGAAGAGCTTTTTCGTGCTGTGTGGGGACAAAACTGTGACGACACCTTAAAGGTCGTGGCAAATACCGTTTCCAATCTGCGAAAGAAGCTGGCCGACTGCGGCAGCTTTATCCGCACCACCCACGGCGGCTATACCTTTAGGAGCAAAAAGGAGAACGACCCGGAATGACCAGAATCTTATTTGTTTGTCTGGGAAATATCTGCCGAAGCCCGATGGCCGAATATATCATGAAAGACCTTGTGTCCAAGGCAGGGCTTTCCGAGCGATTTGAAATCGCATCAGCCGCCACCAGTGCATGGGAGATCGGAAATCCGGTCTATCCTCCTGCGCAGCAGAAGCTGGCAGAACATGGCATCGACTGCAACGGCAAGACCGCTCGGCAGATGACCCGGCTGGATTATGCACGGTGTGATCATCTGATTGGCATGGATGAAAGCAATCTGTGCGACATCCTGCGGCTTGTCGGCGATGACCCACAGCATAAAGTCTCTCTGCTGATGGCGCATACAGGTCAGCCCCGTGAGGTAGCAGACCCATGGTTCACGGGAGATTTTGAAGCCACATGGCAGGATGTGCTGGAAGGGTGTACGGCATTGCTTGAAGAACTGCGCTAAGTTCCTTTCATTTCTCCTGCATTAAACCACAGCCCCGCTTTGGCTTCTCCTTCGCCAAGGCGGGGCTGTGGTTGTTATGTCATTGATCTTCCAGTCTGCCGTGGTCGCAGCCGAGTGACAGGAAACGTTTGATCTCCCCATCCAGCACCATCTGTGCATACTCCAAGGGCTTATGGTACAGCAGCCAGTCCAGTTCTGCCCGCTGTGCCGGGGTGTTGCCGTATTTGTCCTCAATGGCGGTGCAGTCGATGGCAACGGCAGAGCCGTCCGCAAATCGGGCTTCCACTCGGTTTGTGTTTATGTTGAAGCAGCAGGAATGCAGTTTGTTCATAGTGAACCTCTTTCTATATAAGGTAGTGTCTGTTCGATTGTCCAAATCCCTGCCATGAATCATGGTTGTTGATGTACATTTGATGCTCGGTCTGAACAGGCTAGATTGCAGCGGCCATTTTCCCGGCTTTGTATAAAAACCCAATGCCTGTTTTAAGGGGTTGATTTTGGCTCTGCACATTTTTGCACACCGGAACGGCTGGATAACGGATGCAAGATGGGATAACAGGTGCAAAGAATGCAGCAGATGCAAAATGCTGATTTACGATAAAACGATAAAAATGATGAATTTGTGTAATTCTGGAAATTGATGATTGTTGCACGTCGGTTTCTCTTAATCAGTGGACCCAGGGTTCGAGTCCCTGGAGGTGCACCACAACAACAAAATCTGAACTTTTTTCCGATAGGAGAAGGGTTCGGATTTTTTGTATTCATTGGAAAACAGAACGAATCCCTTGCTTCCATCGAAAAACGTCCTAGACCTTATCATAAGAAAGCACGACAGACCACTGTAAGAGTGCCGTAAGGCAGAAAGGACACAAACATGAAGTACGATGAAAGAGCTTGCCATTTCAACATGGACACCGGCTGTGTGGAGCTGCTGCTCCGGGATGGGAGAAAAATCTCTATCGACTGTACCGGGGTCGAGGATGCGTTGGATGTTACCATGGCGCAGCGGTCAGAGCTGGACTACCTCATCTATAATGACCCTCTGGCGTATGCAGACTTGATTCTGAACAGCGAACCGGAGGAATATCTGAAGAACGTGGCTGGGAACCACGGATTAGAGGACTAAACGCAAAAACAGGGTGCGCCCCGAAGGACGCACCCTGCAAAAATCCACACACGATAAGTAAGGCAGGGAGTTCCCCAACGGGAACTTCCTGTTTTTCTTTGGTTGCAATATGAGCCTATTCCGCCTGCCATGCGGCAAACTCCCGTTGTCCTTCCTCACTGTTCCAGCAGGCAAGAATCGCCGGGTAGAATGCCCGTGCCAGACGTTCGATGGCTTCATCGGGGTAAGGGGAAATGTTTGTGGACTTTTTCTTTTTGTTCAAACGCACACTCCTTTGACGATCCGCAGACAGTTTAGCATGATTGTACCTGATGCATCATTCCTGTACGAATCTCGTAAGTTTATCTGCTACGGCATCATGGGAGGCACTGTGAATAATAACGAGAATCAACTTTTTTCCTAGAGTTTTAACAAGCAATTGATCAGGCTATGTTCAGGTTTTCGTCAAGATTGCTTTCGGGTTCATCCAGCAAGATGCAAGTAAAGTCACCCAAAAGAGTACGTGCTGTCAGGCAGCAGGGATCTATGCGAGAGGTCTGACAGAAGTGGATGATGATACCGTTGGCATTCCAACACTTATGCTTTGTTACGCCGTACCCTTGGGCAACAAGAATGTGAAAACCATAATGGGGGAAAGAATATTCACAGCCGCATGGATTGCCCAGCCATACAAAATACTTCCCTGTGCCTTTTGCAATGAAAGCCATCCCAAGGCATAGCCTATTCCACCCGTTAGCAGCACTATGACACACAGCGCAGGGATATTCTTGTCTGGCAGCGCAGTAATGTGTACCATACCAAAAATGAGTGCCTGAACGGCATTCCCTGTTTTCTCTCCAAATTTATGGCACAGGCGTTTACAAAGAAACCCCCGGAACAGGATTTCCTCCGACAGCGAAGTCTGCACGATCGCCCATATCAGTATAACTGCAGATGTTTCTATACTCCAACCGGTCTGCCGAAACGCATCCACTGTAAAACCCTGATAATTCAGATTTCCAGATCGATAGAGCCACATATATGGTAAAAATAATGCCGCTAAAAATCCCGCAAGAATACAAAACATAGCATTCAAAGGCGGGGCAGGTGCTGTACTAATTCCCAACCACTTAAAAAAGCCTTTGACCCTTTTCTGTGTAAGGATATACCACACAAATGGAACACCTGAAAAAATCAAAAGTTGCAATACCGCACTTGTTATCTGGTTGAGCAGGATCATACCGTTCCTCCATTATCATCGTGTTCTTCAAAGGCAGCGCCTGTCCGTTGTGCAATGCAGTCTGCAGGACATCAGAGCGCCCTTATTCTGCGCCTGCAGCAGGAAAATCTTTCCGGTTTTATTTGTCACTGCAGTCGCACCCGGTCTTTCCCGGAAATGCCGCTTCTTTTGCCGAAGGGTCGTACTTTGGCCTGTAATGACCGCCGAATTGCAGTTCCGGCCATTTACTCTTCCGTATCTTGCCGCTTTTACAATGTTTTTCGATAAATCGACTAATAATTTCCACAAAAATCTCGATTTTTCATATTTTAACACAACACAAACAGACCGTCAAGCTTTCCTTTCTTGCGGCCTTATTCTTTTATTCAATTTCACCAACCTTCTTTTCTCGACTGCCTCTCTTGCCGTTTAGCCTTCTCTAATGCGTGGCCTATCTTTCCTTATGCTGTCAGCCTAATTTCCCGCTAACATTCTCAGAAGGCGCTACCAGCGCTCTTGTACCCCAGAATCCTGCGCAGGCAGCTGTTGGTCCAATTCTCCGTTGCGGCGATTTCCTCTGCCGTGACCTTTGTGAAGTCCATTCCTTTCGGGTGGCGACGGATCATGCCGCCCACGGCTTTCCTTGACGACAATGCCGTACTGCTGCATGAGCTTGTCAGAGAAATCTTCAAAGCTCGTGGTACGGTACAGCACCGAAGAAATCTGTTTCCGCAAGATGTCCTTTACGGTTTCAAACTTCTTCTGCCTGGGCTGCTGTCCAGTTGCGGTAAGGGCAGCATTTTCACGGTCAAGTTTCATCTGACCGCGCCTACGCGCCCAATACTCCGCTTCGCTCACGCGCTCCTTCGAGCCGTTGAGCAGGTCGATCTGGTACAGACCAGCACCCTCACACAGCTCCATGACCTCAACACGCAAGTGCCGCATGGTCTGGGCTGTGCTGGAGTGCTTCATACCCTCGCGCCAGTCACGGGGCTTTTGCATATAGGGCTTGCGCCCGCTCCATGGTCAGGCCGTTCTCTACTGCGTCCTTCGGGTCGAAGCTGATGATATAATGGTGGGTCTTCACGCCCGCAGACTGTTCGTAAAACAGTATTCAACAAATGACACGGCAACTGGATGTCAGGATTGGTTACTGTTCACTCCGCTAGGCCTAAAAAGCATTAAGTCCCATGACCACACCGCCGAGGTGTTGGCCATGGGACTTTTTGTGTCTGGGAGCGGCACACCTCTATCGAGGTGTAACACACTAGACTTTGTTCCAAAGTCGTGTGCCAAAGGAGATTACGCTCCTTTGAAATTTCCGTTATCATAGAGGAAAGAAACAATCTATTAACTTTCCCATGCAGCAACAATGCTTCTTTCTGGGTTTTGAGGGTCAATAGTCACCTTTATAGGTGTTCCCTTGCTCACGAGAGGGTTGAACCAAAACCAATGGGACTGTCCATAATAAGTGTCTTTTCCAATCTTGTATTGGTACCGAATCACCCAAGGATAAATTACATCTTCATCAGCAAGGTGATAGGTACTCATGTGGAATTTTATGTGAACCCTTTTTACTGCATTAACTTTTCCGGAAACAATCTTTCCGTTTTTCAGCAGGTCTGCTTTGCGGATGTCTGTAATCCATGCTACCCCGATAATTGCCATAGCAATAAGCCACGCAGCTATGAGTGCCCCGATTCCAACTTGCTTATAGGCGATAGAAATCAGAAAAGCAACAAAAATCCCAACAGCACCAAGAATATGGAGCAAATCTTTAGAAAAGAACTTATGGATTTTTTTCATGGAAAGACACTTCCTTTCTCGGTAGACAACATTATTTGTTCTATTGTATCATATGCTCTGTGTTTTTTCAAACCAAGTCAAGTGATTGGTGAAACGACATGAAATAATTGCATCTCACGACAGGTCACCAAAGATAATTGGATTTTTGCAAAAAGAGGAGTAGTGTATCATCGAAGGATGTGTTATACTCAGTCCATGGAACAATTATGAACTTTATTGTTACTCGGCAGGGTTTGGGGCAGGCACGCCCCAACAAGATCACTTGGAAAACTCGCAAGAGTTTGAGAAGTGAAGTCCCGGATGGACAGGAAATTTTCAAGAATTGAAAATTTGTGGCCACGGGACGGTTCTTGCCCTCTACCGCTGCGCTCAAAACGTATTTTTAACAGATGTTTCCGAATTGTTAAGACGCAAAAATAAGTAGAGAGTTCCACTGCTCGTGTATGTTGATCGCCGTTTGCTCCGAACGAAGTTCCTGCCCCTGTTTGTGCAGCGGCGTTGACGAAAAGTCGGTATCACGTTTGGTCGGCTCATGAAATTTTCAAGGTGCGTTTCCCGTAAAAGAAAAATACCGCCCACGCAGCGCAGCGATGATTTTGTCGGGTGACTCAGCTTCAACTCGGCCCTCATCCTTCTGGGGGCTCTGGGCATCCTGCCCCCTGCCACCAGCGCCATGCTGCATAACCTTTCCACTCTTGGCATCAGTCTGCGCAGCATGACAGACCTGTTGGAGCAGAAGCCTTCCCTGTAAAAATGGTACGCCGGA
>ERZ791830.1369-NODE-1369-length-15609-cov-2.632699_pt1 | contig 15609 bp, 9 predicted proteins | sample MGYA00509945_ERZ791830 | MGnify/ENA primary metagenome ERZ791830 (study PRJEB30046, sample SAMN00792021) | human gut metagenome | study: EMG produced TPA metagenomics assembly of the A metagenome-wide association study of gut microbiota in type 2... | reverse complement strand
TGCGCCGTCAAGCGTGAAGTAATCGAGGGTATAGCCTTCCGCAGGGGTCGCGGTAAGTTTTACGGTCGTACCCGCAGTTGCGGAGGTTGCGGAAGCGGCAACACTGCCGTTTGCGGGCTGAACAACGTTAATGCTGTATTTTACCGCGCCGGGTTCTGCATCAAAGGCGGTGCTGAGCTTGATACTCTCTTCCTGCTTGCCTTCCTGAACCGTGTAGAACACGCGTCCTGCATCGCTGCCGTAATCAAGGCCGGTGAAGCTGACTGTGCTGCTCTGAGCTTCTTTGGAAGCAATCTGCGTGTAGTTTCCGTTTGCGTCACGCAGATAGAGACGAACCGTGCTGCCCGTCGGAGCATGGGTGAGACTGAACGTATCGCTTGCGCCCTTGTTGTTCTTTGCGGAAGCGAACTTCATGAGCACGATGTCCGTGCGGTTGCGTTCGGTCGTTTCAAACATCTGCCATTCGTAAATACGGATAGCGCCCCATGCGGACGAGCCGCTGTTGTTGATATAAAGTCTCCATTCCTGTGCGGTGACGGGTGTAATCAGTTCATCCGTGACAGCCGAACTGTTGTTGTTTGTGCTGTATACCGTTACCCAATTGTTTCCGCTTTTGTACTGAACGGAAAAAGCAATTGTGTTCATGTCCTTGGCCTCGCCGCCGTATTCGGCGTGTTCAATTCGAATTCGTTTGATGGTTCGCGGTTGGTCGAGTTTTATCGTCATCCAGCCGCTCTGCTTATTCGTGGCGCACCATTTGGAACCGTTTTCGCTCGTTCCGTCAATAGCCTTCCATGCGGGTTCGCCGTCATTCTGAGCGGAATAGCTGGTGACTTCGGCCAAGGGGCAGATGTTTACGGGAACGGTAACATCGCTCAGCTTTTCGGTATCGCCGTTTTCATAGGGCCAATCGATTGTGAAGCGGGAGCTTTCGCCGCGAACACCGTTTGCGTTTACGGGAACGACTTCGATGGTAACATCCGCCTGGTCATCGTTGCGGACAAGGTTCGGAATATAATACGCGGTGTTGGGCGTTTCCATTATAAGTGTTCTTGTGCCGTCCGCATTGAGCCTGTAAATCTCGTAGGTGGAGGCGTTATTGCCGTTCCACTTGATGCGTGCTTCGGCGGTGTATGCGTCGAGATAAATGATTTCTTCAAGCCTTGCATTGCTTGCGCTTGCAGCCGCCGCTTCGGAATCGGTGACGGCAAGCCTGCCGATGTTGACCTGATAGTCGGAAACATTGCTTGTGCCGCCGATTTCAAAGCCGATCGCATAGAGTTTTTTGCCGCTGAGGGAAGCGAGGGAAACATTGCTTGTTGTCCAGCCGCCGCTGCTTGCGTCAAGGGCAAAAGCTGCTTTTTGGCAATTTGCATAGCTTGAAGTGCTGCTGTCGCCGTAATAGGCAACAAGTTTCATCAGCCCCCTGTCGTTCTTGGCGGTCACGGCAATATTTGTGCTGCCGTTGATGTCAAGATTCGTGCTGTAAAGCATGATATTATTGGGCTTGTTTGCCGTCAGCGAACCGTAGAATTTGATTGAAGAACCGCCGTTGTATGCGTCTTCAAAGTCGTATGCGCCGCTGAGCTTTTGTCCGTTTGAATCGATGATCCATGTCCATGTGGGCATAACATCCTGAACGGACTGATAGCTCCATTCCGCATCGCGGGATTTGACGCCGTCAATATAGAAAGCCTTTCCGTGGCCGGAGTTGAAGTTGGTTACAAACGGCGCAGAAATGATCGTCGTGTGGTCGGCAAAGAACCTTGACATGCCCGCCCAGCCGCTTGAGGAAGTGCTTCTGGGGTCGCCGCCGTTGACATAGAATTGACGTTCAACCTCGTGGAAATCCGCACCGTCACCGGAAAGACCCATTGTGGAGTTCGGGCAGTAAAGCGCAAGAGAGAGCTTCAATTTGTTGTTGTTGAGCAGATAATTTGAGCTGAAATTTGTGTTCATGCAGTTCTGCTGAACATCAAGCCCCGCAAATGCCTCGTATTGGCTTTTGCCGAGGTTCTGCATGGTGGAAACGGTCGTGTTGACATCTTGAGTCGTCCAATTGTAGTTCATAAAGAACTCGTTAACGCCTGCGGAAACCCAGCCGCTGTTGTAGCCGTTAACGGCATCCTGATAGCTGAGATTGCCGCTGTCGGTGATTGAATCGTACCAGCCGATAAGCATGTTCGGCCTTTTCTGACGCATATATGCTATCATGCTTCTGAGATTACCGGCGGTTGTGTAGTCGACGGCGGTTTCTTCATTGAAGAAATAACCGTCGAAGCCGTAATATTCCATAACTTCAATCAGCTTGTCCGCAACGCTTCTGTAATTGCGAACAAAGTTCTCCACAACGGAGGAATTGCCGCCCCAGTCGAAGAAAATCGTGCCCATGACGGGAACGCCGTTTGTGTGCGCCGCATCGGTGAATTCACCTGTCGGCACAACGACTTGCCCTCGTTTTGAACCGGACCAGTACACAAAGGAGGTTGCGTACTGCCAGTAGTTAAAGGCATAGCTTGAAAAGCTTTCCTGTCCCTGCGCGTTTGTTGCATCGTGTTTGGAGTTTGCAAGGGAGCAAACCATGAGTTTAGCATCGGGGTTTGCATAGTCGTTGACCGTGAATCCCGTGTATCTGTCTGCAAGGGGAACAACGGATCTTGAGTAGTCGGAATCCGGATCGTTTGTCGGTTCCCAGCTGAGCAGCGTGTCAACCGTGAATGCCGGGCCGATAGGCATCAGCGAAGTGCCGTCCGCATATGCCTCGTTTAGCGAATCCGCGTTCGCAGCCTTAACAACGGCGGAAAGAGTGTTGAAAAAGCTCCGTGACGGCAGAACGCCGAAGCATAACACTGCGGCGAGAATCGCAGCGATGTTTTTTTTTATCGTATTTACCCTCATATTATTTTCCTTTCAATAATAGACTGATGGATTGCTTAAACAAATTTAAACCGTAATGATGCGGTAAAGCCCGGTTTAAATCATTTAATTATGCCCAGTTTCGTGAACTCGGAGATAATTTCGCCCAAATCAGCCGCTGCCTGAGGGATCTCAACATCATATTCATCAAGAATGCGCGAAAGGATTTCATCCTCCGTTTGTCCTTTTTGAATTGACTCATAAACAAACAACGACATTTCATTAAGCAAAATCATTCCCTTTGTTTCCGTGCTGCTTCCCCCAAGCGGCACCAAAAGGTTGTCTCCGGCAATTGTTCTTAAAACGTAATTTTTGCTTATTTGCATAAGCTCCCTCCGTAATTATCTTCTTTTGTGATATTCTGCTGCAAGCCGTGTATATGCGTCCATTTTTTTGCACATAAAGGTCGGTTCTGCATCGAATCGCCCGTTTTCGGCAAAACAAACGGCGGGACAAGCTTCACAGATATTGCGAAAACGGCAAGCGGTGCATTTTGCCGGAACCATGATGTTTTCGCGCATTGCCCGAATGTCGTTCCATGCGGCGGAAAATCCGCGTTCTTTCAGCGAAGCGGACGGTTCGCGCATCATTCCGCAGGGGCGAAGCTGCCCGTTGTATGTGATCCAAAACGCCGCAGCTCCCGCACGACAGCGTATACGCTCCGTCGGAATATCGCCGCACTCCGTTTCGGCAGACGGAATATCCGTGTTGAGTGCAACAGCTTCCGCACGTTTTTCAACAATCGCCGGGTCAAGCGTTCGCAGCTCGTGCGCCCACCTTGCGGCAGCGGATTCCTCCGGCGTGAACCTTTCGCAGGTTTCGCATTCGCCGATTTCGCAGGGCAGAATTTGGGAGTTCTCATCCGCACGGACGGGCGGGAACATATACGTTGCCGCCTGCAGCGGCAGATTATGCTCATTTGCAAAGCGTTCAACAGCGTCAAGATCTCCAATATTGTACGGTGTTACAGAATAGTTGATCTTGACGGGAACACCCGCTTCCGTGAGCAGTTCAACCGCACGGTAGGCTCTTTCAAAAGCACTGCCGCTGCGGCAAAGTTTTTCATAGGTTGCTTCGGATGCCCCGTAAAGCGTGATATTCACCCTCTGCGGCGGGAGCTTTCGGAGCAATTCGACCTGTTTTTCGCCGAGCATCGTTCCGTTTGTGTTTATCGAAACGATAATGCCGAGTTCACGACATCGGCGATAGATTTCTTCAAAATCGGGCCGAATAAAAGGCTCGCCTCCGGTCAGCAGCAAAAACAACATGCCGCACTGCTGCGCTTCCTTTGCAATGTTCAGCCATTCCTCCGAGGAAAATTCGTCCGTTTTGATTTCGCCGTCATTTTCTTCGCGATGGATATAGCACATGCGGCAGCGGAGATTGCAGCGCGCCGTAAGCTCAAACGTTCCGGAAAGCGGAATGCCCCTTTTTGCGCTCTTTGCAAAAAGCCTGTTCACATACTCCGCATATTTCACTTCATTCACCTCCTTCCAGTGTTTCTTTCAGCAACTGAACCGCGCGGAAGTCCGCCGTGCAGTGCAGCTCAAAAATGGGAATGCACTCTGCCGCGCGGAAAAAGAGTTCCGCATGGCTTTCGCGCATCGCTCCGCCGTAAAGCCCGACAATATTGCTCATCATTGCCCGCAAAGCGCGAACACCCGAAAGGCGGGTGATTCTGTTTTCCGGAGCCTGTCCGAGCGAAATAATTGCGGCAATCGGCAGAGAAAAGTTTAAGCAAATGCCGCTTGTGCCGCAAAACGGCAGTCCGAAAGCATTTGCCGCGCCGTCAACAAAGCCGACAGCGCATCGATCCCCGTTGAGAATCAAAGCGTTTTCATACTCCTTCCAAAGATTCGCCTGCGTGGATTTTCCGATTCCGGAACGCCCGCAAAAAAGTATTGCTCCGAATCGGGTCTGAACCGCTGCGGAATGCAGGGTAAAAATGCCCTTTTGCAGCAGCTGGAAGGGCAGGTTGATGCTCTGCCAAATCTGCTGCATACACTCCTGCTCCGGCGGAAAATCCTGCGGAAGAAAAACTTCGATATTAAGCGCGTTATCAATGTTGAGCGCATTAACATCAAGTGCGCTTTCGCTCAATGCGCCGCCGAAGCGGGAAGCAAGCATTGCGCGCTTTTCCCCGCGCTCAAGCGCGGCTCTGTCAAGCGTTTGCTGCAAAAAGCCTTCGCCGCTTTCAAACAGCCTGAAGAATGCGTTTTCATAAACGAGTTTTCCGCAGGCGGCAGGCGGTTCGGCCCGCCGAACTTGAATTACGCAGTCAGCGGTTTCGGAGCTTTCAAAGTATTCAGTCTCCCAAAACAACGCACTTCGCGCATCAACATCAAGTTCCGCTTCCGAATGAATCTCGAAAACTTTGCCCGCAAAACGAAAACGATAGAAAAAATGCTTTTTCATCTCAAAAACTTCAAAACGCGTCTGCGCGCATTGCGCGCAGGCGCGTCGGTGGGTGGTGTTAGGACGCAAATACCATTGTTTCGTTCACTGTAAAGTAGCAGTAGCCTTCAACGGTAACGCTGCATTGAATCTCTCCTTCGCCGAACAGCTTTGTGGAATCCAAATCGGAGAAGATAGTGTTAAACGGCGGGAGCAGCTGACAACTCGTTCGGTCGTGATTGTACGCTTGTGCAACACATTGAGAGGCTGCAATCGCTTCGCCGAGGTCAAACTCGATAACATCGAGTTCGGGCTTTACATAAGTTTTTTTCACGGGTATTCTCCTTATCTGCCGGTGATGGAAGCAATTGCGGGCTCACTCGCAACGCCGTTTGCATCATAGGCAAAGATGTAATATGTATCCGTCATTCCGCGGCGCGGAGCGCGAACGGTGAGGCTGAAGGCGTAGTAATCCATCCAGCCGAAATAGGTGAACAGGCTGTTCATCGGGCGCATGTTCTCGCGTACGGGAACAAGTGAACCGTCATCCGCAAGCCTGTAAACGCTGACATGGTCAACATCCGTGGAGGTTTTAACGCTGATGCTTGTGAACCAACCGGCAAGTGCGCGGCCGCTGTAGCGGAGTTCGAACCTTTCGGGCGTGAACACGGGTTCTTCAACGGGCTGATATGCAAGGGTAACAAGGCTTGCAATATCTGCCGCGATCTGTGTGCTTGTGGCGGGGGTGATGCCGTCTGCAAGCTTAATGCCGCTGACGGACAGGATGGATCTTGTTCCCGTTCCCGTTCCCGCTTCGGCAATATTGCCGAGAACAAGCATATACTTCGCGCCGTACTGACGTACGTAAGCCGTAACATCATAGTACATTTCGGTCATCTTCATGTCGGAGGAGATTCTTGTGTCTCCGATAGCATTTGTATCGAGATAACCGAGCACGGGATCACCGGCAACCGCCTTCGCGCTGATCATAACGGTCTTACCCTCAGTGTAGCCTTCGAGGGCAAATCCGATATAATTACCGTTGGTGAGATAGACCTCGTTCTGCGGGCCGCGATCCTGATAGTTCGCGATGTGTGCAATGTCGGTGTCTCCGTCATATTCAACATAGACCATGGAGTTGGGAAGAATTTCAGATCCGATCGAGTTCGCGCTGTTCTTAACATAGTCATAAACGGGAGCGTACTTAAGATCCTTTTCGTTCTCGGCATAATTTGCTTCACTCTCAAGCTCAAGGGGCTGATAAACGCGGAACGCATCGAGATAAACATTTGCTATCTGCGCAGCTGCATCGCGCTTGCCGAAAGTCCTGTTCTGACTGTTCTTTGCCGCAATGCCCGTGCCGCCGTTAAGAACGCTGTTTTCGTCCATGAAGGAGGTTTCGACTTCGCAGCCGATGAATTCCTTCAGTCCCGCTTCGCGCAGGATTCGGTTCGTGTCAATGCCGTTCGCTCCGCGCGTACTGCCTTCCGCACCGGTTTCGCCGCCGTCCCAAGGTGTCGGGTTTGCAGGGCCAACGATCGCACCGGCAGTATTGGTGAGGTAGCCGAGGATTCGAACGCTGTAATCTGCTCGTTCAAGATTCATTGCGCGAACAACGGGAACCTGATAATCAAGGATGCCGGGGCCCGTGATAATGGGATTGCCGCCAATACTGTTATCGCCGCAGAAATAGGTGTCAACGATATAAACCTTGAACGGCTTGCCTCCCTTGGACAGTGCAACGAGAAGAAGTCCCGTATCGGTGCCGCATTCGGAAATAATGTCAAAACCCGTTCCGCTGAAACTGAATTCAACGGCATCGGTTGTGTAGGCGCGTTTGCCGCCGTTCAAATTGAGGGTTGCTTTCAGTGCGCCGCCGTTGCTGTAGGTGGCAAAGCCTTTGTATGCATCGGCATAGCCGTAAACGCTGTTTTCGTTGTCATTAACAACGGTCGCGGTGTTGTTTGTGCCTTCGGGTATCCATTCGCCGTGCGTCCCGCGGTTGGTCATAAAGTTCTCTTCGTAAAGAACATTTGTCGCGGGAAGGAAGGTGATGGATGTTGCTTCGGTTATATAATTACCGGTGAAAACAAGCTTTGTCTGAATGGTTTCACCCTTGTTTACGCTCTGCGGAGTGTAAAGGATGGATTTATCGGTGCCATCAAAACCAACATGTTTTACGGTTTCATCAACAGTCTTGATGCCCACAGCTTTTTCTTCAACATCCGTAAGCTTGTAGCTGTTCTGTACGCCGAAATCATAGACGAACGTCTTTGCGGGCGGCGCATAGGTGATCTTCAACGTACCGGGGTGATAGATAATGCTGTAGTTTTCTAAAACAGTACCGTTGATATCTACAACCGTGGAAGTTCTTGCAAAGTCAACAACATATATGCCCGGGTAAATCTCTTTCCTTTGAGCCGTAATGTTGGTGATTTTGTTCTTATCCCAGTCACGGTCATTGAGCTCGCACCATGTAATTGTTTCGGAATCAGAAACAGTTATATCATTGCAGCCGTCCTGAGTGATTTTAACATCATGAACAACATGCGCGCTGCCGCTGTAAGACACTTCAAGGCTGCCTGCCCAAAGATGAACAACCTTGTTTTCTGCCGGAACATAGACAACATTAATGATGTTATCTTCGGATTTTTCGGTTACGGTAAACGGCAGTTCAATCTGAACACCGTCAGAAACATCACCATTAGCCTTCGGGATCGCCGCAGCACGCTTATGGTTAAGCTGGTTAACATCCGTACCGTTAACAAGGGTAATTTGGGAGCCGATGGTCTGGCCGGTCATAGTGGTTTCGCCGAGGTAATTGGTGTTGCCGGTGATTTCTCCGACTTCATTCAGCCAATAGCGAACCTTAACGGTGGAGGTTGTGGGCTTCTGCCTTGTGAGCCTGATTTCAAGCTCGTCCATACCGCCGACCTTGTCCATATCGATGCAGTAAATGTCGATATGAACGGTGTCGCCCGCATGGATGCCGGTTGTGCCGTATTTGTTGTTCAGAACGGTGGAAATTGCGTTGCCGTCCATGAAGGAATACCAGTAATCGGAAAGCGCCATCATACCGGCGGTTGCCGCCGTGGTGCTTGTAGCTTCTTTTCCGATAAGCGTTTCGGGGAGCATGGATTTGCTTCTGTCCTTATGTTCGGTGTCAAGATTCGGAAAAACCTTGTAAAATGCCTTTGAAGCATATTTGTCGCCGTAGGTTGCAGGTTCGGTAACGTTCCATTCGCCGCCCCAATTCTGTGGGTCTGCATTCGGCCAGGACCAAACACCCTTGCCCGCCGTGCCTGCAAAGAATGCAAGATAATCGGAGTAATTGTTTTCAGTCAGTTGTTCGCCGTCCTTATAGACGAACACGAACATATCATCATTGATTGCAACAACTTTCTTGCCGCCGAAAGCCGCTTTAAGGTCGGGATCGGCTTCAATTTTGTCATAAATCTTCTGATAATAGGAGTCGTTTTTGGAGATAAGTTCAATGGAGTCGGAAAGCGTGTAACCTTCGGGCCACACGAACGAACCCGAGAACCTGCGTGCGGTGTAGGATTTGCCGGAGAAGTCCGAAATGGTGCTGTCGTTTGATTTTTTGCCGTAGCCTATATCCATTTGTCCCTTCTTGACGGAAACATAGTTGCCTGCATAATATATACCGGTTCCGTCAACACTGGAAGCATCGAATGCCTGAGCGGCTCTGTTGTTCCATGTTGCCGCAAAAATCGCCTGCTCGCCTGCGCTCGGGGCATAGGGAATGATGCCGACGCCGCCTATGGTACTTGTAGAGTTAATGGGGTTGGTGATCGAAGCCTTCACCGGGTCGGCGTATTGAACATCGGTGTGACCGTAGTCCCAAACTTTGTGTGCGGAATCGTCAACATCATCGGTTCTGCCGTTAAAATGCTCGGAAAAGGCCGCCCATTCCCAATGAACCTTATTTTTATATGTGGTTACACTGTTTTCCGTTTTGGATTCCGTTGAAAGATAAGCTGTTTTATCGCCCGCATAAAGTCCGCCGAGATCTGTATGCTGATTTGCCGCAGTGTCATGGCGGTGTTCGTATTCGAGCGTTCTCTTCCATGTGATTTCGGGAACGAACGTTTCGGATATGGTTCCGGAACCGTTGCCCGTGTCTCCGTCCGCTGCAAAGAGGGATGCGGGGAACATGCCGAAAAGCATGATTCCGCAAAGCAGCAGAGAGAGCAGCTTTTTGATGTTCTTCATTGAAAAACCTCCTGAATATTTTAAAAATAAAAAACAAACTTTATATGAACCGCAGCAGCCCGAAGGCATTGCCGCAGCACTGCGGAAAACGGCGGCGCCGGAAAGGGGCAAAACTAACACTGAATTGAGAGAATTTGGGGTGTGAATATAGTCCGTAGATTCAGGCTATTCAGCGCGCGTTGCTGACCGAGCCGAAACGCACAACCGAGTGAATGGGAGACGGGAAAACGCACAGAGCCAAGTATTATCCCGCTCGCTCGCATACATTATACCGCAAGACCATACGAATTTCAACATTTTTTTGAGTATAAAATGAATATATATAATCTGTTCGGAGAAAATACTTGCAACTGTGACAAAAGAATTTAAAATCACAAAGGTTCTTATATAATTGAAATGAAATATTAATAATTCAATACGTTCCGCATCTGACGGTTTCGGGTGATGCGGAACGCTGTCCGCTGCATTTATTCATTGCAAAAGAGTGCAAGTCTGTCGGCATGGGTCTTTTGCAGTTTTGAAATATATGTTTCAATATCCTTGGGGTTCGGGACGCGTTCGATTCTTCCGCCGCTCGGGAAAACGCGTTTGTTCATTGCGCCCGCACCGTGAGCAATGATACTCAGCGAATCCTCCATCATATCGATGTTGTAGATGCAGATGCTGCCGGGTTTTGCATAGCCGACGTTTTCCATGTTGCCCGCCATGTATTTTTGACGGTACATATAATAAGGAAGCATACCCGTTTCTTCGGCACCGAGCGCACCGATTTCGGTCATTTTTTCAACTTCCGAAACATCGGGAAGAGCGTATTCGGAAAGATTTTCACGCAGACGGGAAGAACGCTTTATTGCAAGCGTGTGAACTGTCAGACACTCCGGAGAAAGCTCAACGAGTGCGTTTACGGAATGCTGCATGTCAGCTGCCGTTTCGCCCGGCAAACCGGCGATAAGATCCATGTTGATTGAATCAAAACCGATATCCCGCGCAAGGTTGAAACACGCCTTGATATCCTCGGATGTGTGATCGCGGCCGACAAGCTGCAATGTTCTATCACACATCGTTTGCGGATTTACGGATATGCGCGTTGCGCCGCGCTGCTTGATGATGCGAAGCTTTTCGGCTGTTATCGTATCCGGCCGTCCGGCTTCAACCGTGAACTCCGTGCCGGGTGCAATATTATAGGCCTCCTCTGCAAAATCCAAAAGATCGCGCAGCTCGTCCGCGGTCAGCACGGTGGGCGTTCCGCCGCCGAGATACAGCGCACGAATATTCAGCCCGAGTTCGCGAACCATTTGCGCACCGTTTGCAATATCCGTCTTCAGTGCGGCAAGATAGGGCTGCATGTCCGTCTTTGCCGTGCGGAGCCGTGAAGCAAAAGAGCAGTACAGGCAGCGTGTGCGGCAGAACGGAATGCCGATATAAACATCAACATCGTTTTTCCGCACGGAAGCAAAAACCGGTTCCTGAACGGAAACTATCCGCTCCGCAAGCGCAAACTTTTGCGGCGTGACGTCAAAATCGTTCAACATCATGCTTTTGGCTTCGGCAGGACCGCAGCTGTGCTGAAGCTCGCGCAGCAGGCGCGTCGGGCGTATACCCGTCAGAGAGCCCCACGGGAGGTGCGCATCGGGGTATGCCTTTCGCATTGCGCGGAAGACAGCGATTTTAATGCAGCGTTTTGCGAAACGCTTTTCAATAATTGAATCATCATTGCGAAAGGGCGTTCGGCATGAGTATGAATGCTCCCGACCGTTCGAAACAAGGGCGGCTTCGGCAATAAAATCCGTTCCGTCGTTTGAAAGCACAACACTCAGCGTCTTTTCGCCCGCATCCGCTGCGTGAATTTCAGCGGGGGACAAAACGGGAGCAATCTCCTCACCGGGCAGAAAAAGTCGTATTTCTTCGCATATATCGTTAAAAAAATCCTGTCTGTTTGTGAATAAAAACATATTGTTTGCCTCTTTAATGCAGCTGCGGCATTTTCTGTATTTTGCGTCAATAGTCTTGGTTTCCGCCGCCGCGCAGATACGGATTGTGTTTCCGTTCGAAATCCAAAGTTGTTTCACCCATGTGGCCGGGGAATACGCGGTAATCGCCTTTCAGCCTGCCTGTCAGCAGGAGCAGGGAGTTGTAAAGTGCATCATTGTCACCGCCGTCAAGATCGGTTCTTCCCACACTGAGACGGAAAAGCGTGTCACCGGAAAAAATCACACGTTCTTTTTCGATAACATAGCATACGCCGCCCTTGGTATGCCCCGGGGTGTGCAGAACGCTGAATTCAATGCCGGCAGCGGTGAAGCATTCGCCGCCGTGGAGGATGATGTCCACTTTGCAGGGCTTCACAAGCGCACCGCCGAGGTAGGCAAGGCTTGCTTTTCCGCCTGCGAGTGCGCCCGCATCCGCTTCGTGAATTGCAACAAGTGCGTTTTCATGCGATTTCAATTCCGCAACGCCCATTGTGTGATCAAAATGACCGTGCGTCAGCAGAATATGGGTGCAGTGCAGGTTGTTTTGATTTAGAACTTCAACCACCTTGCGCGAATTCGCCGGATCGATAACAACACAGGGAATCCTTTCGGAATTTGAAGGCGTTTCGGCGGATTCGTTAAAAACGATATAGGTATTTACGGAAAGCGGACCGGTTGGGACACAAAGAATTTTCATGCGGCTTTTCTCCTTTTTAAACATAGACTGAATATAGCGAAATTAAAACGTTTTTTTGCTGTCCAGCAGGATCGTGACCGGACCGTCGTTGACAAGCTCAACCTGCATATCCGCGCCGAAAATACCCGTTTCGGTGTGCAGCTGAGTGCGAAAAGCGTCGATGAGCTTTTCGTAGACGGGGATCGCCGTTTCGGGACGAGCGGCAGCAATAAAACTCGGGCGGTTGCCTTTACGGGCATCGCCGAAAAGCGTGAACTGTGAAATCAGCAGAATTTCATACCCGAGTTCACCGGCGGAAAGGTTCATCTTGCCGTCTGCATCTTCAAAAATGCGGAGTTGAGTGCATTTTTTAACGATATAGTCAATGTCGCTCTGCGCATCGGAAGGTTCTATGCCGATAAGCAAAAGCAACCCTCTTTCGATTTTGCCGACACATTCGCCGGCAACGGAAACGCTTGCGCGGCGGACTCTTTGAACAACAGCTCTCATACGGATCTCACCCTTGAAACGGATTTTACACCGTTAATTTTCATAAGATTTTTTATAATGCTGTCGAGATGCTCGGCGTTTTGGACCTGAAACCCCATTGTGGCTTCGATCATTGTGCCGTCCTCAACAGGCTTTGCGTTGACAAGATTGATGTTGATTTTCATGTTCATCAGCATCTGTGAAATATCCATCAGCAGCCCGACGCGTTCCGAAGCGGTGATATGAATTGTTACGGGGAATTTTGCACTTTCGCCGTCCGCCCATGAAACATCGATTATCCTGTCCGCATCGGCAAGCAGTGCTGCGGCATTCGGGCAGCTTCTGCTGTGAATCGAAACACCTCTGCCGCGCGTGATATATCCGAAAATTTCATCGCCGGGCAGGGGAGAACAGCATTGCGCAAAGCGAACAACCATGTTGGCCTCGCCTTTGACAATGACGGCTCTTCCGTTTGCGTCAAAACTTTTTGCGGGAGCGTGTTCCTGCTCTTCAAGTTTGCGTGCAAGCTCCTCCTCGCGCTGAACTTTTCGCCGGGCTTCCATCAGTTTATGCAATGCCTGCCCGGTTGTGATTCCGCCGTAGCCTATGGCCGCATAAATATCATCCATTTCGTTCATGGAGAAGCGTTTCAACAGAGGTTTGCACAATTCGGCCTTCGTAAGGTCGGCAAGCTTCTGCCCCTGTCGTCTTGCGGCATCGGCAAGCATTTCTTTGCCGCGGACAATATTTTCTTCACGATTCGCCTTTTTGAACCATTGTTTGATTTTTGCTTTGGCTTGGGATGTTTTTACAAAGTTAAGCCAGTCGCGGCTCGGCGTTGCCTGCGGGTTCGTAATGATTTCAACAACATCGTGGGTTTTAAGCTTGCAGTCAAGCTTCACAAGCGCACCGTTGACTTTTGCGTGCTGTGTGTGGTTGCCGACGTTCGAATGAATACGGTAAGCAAAATCAACGGGCGTTGAGCCCAGAGGCAGGTCGATAATCTCGCCGTTCGGAGTCAGAACAAAAACATAGTCGGAGAAAAAATCGTGTCGAACGTTGTCAACGTATTCCTTTGTTGAGTTTGCATCGGAATCATAGTCAACAAGTTGACGCAGCCATGCAAGCTTTGTGTCCAGCTCATCCTGCCGCGTTCTGCCCTCTTTATACATCCAGTGTGCGGCAATACCGTATTCTGCGGTGCGGTGCATTTCCCAAGTGCGAATCTGCACCTCAAACGGCATTCCGAGATCACTGAAAAGCGTCGTGTGCAAAGAACGGTACATGTTGGTTTTAGGCATTGAAATGTAATCTTTGAACCTGCCGGGGAAGGGACGCCAAAGCGAGTGAACAATGCCGAGCGCACCGTAACAGTCCTGCACGGTATCAACAATTATGCGAAGTGCAACAAGATCATAAATCTCGTTCAGTCCGACTTTTTTTATGTTCAGCTTGCGATAGATGCTGTAAATATGCTTTCTGCGTCCGCTGACTTCCGCTTTGATTCCGGCATCCTTAAGTGCAATTTCAAGCTTGTGCATGGCTTTTTTGAGCAGTCCCATGCGTTCTTCCTGCTTCGGTTCGATAAGGGACTGAAGGCGGCGGCATTCTTCGGGCATCAGATAGCTGAACGATAAATCCTCAAGTTCGACTTTTATGGCACCCATTCCGAACCTGTCCGCAAGGGGAGCATAAACATCCATGGTTTCCCGTGCTTTGCGAACACGCTTTTCCTTTGAACAATAACCGAGTGTGCGCATGTTATGCAGTCTGTCCGCAAGCTTGATAACAACAACGCGAACATCGTTTGCAATTGCAAGGAACATTTTGCGCAGATTTTCGGCCTGTCTGTCTTCTTTTGACAGCATGTGGGAAAGATTGCTGTTGGTCAGCTTGGTAACGCCGTCCACCATTCGGGCAATGTCCTTGCCGAACATCTGTGCAATTTTTTCAACGGTGATATCGTGCCCATCCTCAACCGTATCATGAAGCAGACCCGCAATGACCGTGTCTGCATCCATGTCCATATCGAGCAGAATGAGCGCAACGGCTTCGGGATGAATATAATAAGGTTCCTGCGATTCGCGTTTTTGGTCAGCATGAACCGATTTTGCAAAATTAATTGCCTTTACTAATAATTCGGTTTTTTCCTTCGGAAACTTTTTTTCGAAGGCAGCGGTCAATCTGTCCATAGCACACCCACCTTTGGCTAAATTTTACCTTTGATAAATTTTGCAGGAATGAACGTTTGGTATCGTTCAAAAAGCAAAAAATGCATTCGGCGCAGGCACGCGGCCCGCGCCGAACGGTTGGCTCTGTCAAATCGGCAAAGTGCCGAGTCGGAGTTCTCGGAAGAAGGTTCGCAAAAGGTTCCGAAACGGGCATTGCCGGGAACATTCATTCGCGAGAGTTATCTTTGATATCAGTATTTGATAACTGAGTAAACATTATAATCACGGAGCAGGTCGGCACCGCCGAGATCGGTAAGTTCGATTGCAAAATCAGCAGCAACAACTTTTGCCCCCATTTTTTCCACAAGGTCGATAACAGCTTTTGCTGTTCCGCCGGTTGCAAGCAGGTCGTCAACGATTGCAACGCGCTGCCCCGGAAGAATTGCGTCTTTGTGAATTTCAAGGCAGTCGGAGCCGTATTCAAGTCCGTATGACACGGAATTTACCTCGCAGGGGAGCTTTCCGGGTTTCCGGGCAAGAACAAAACCTGCATGAACCGCATATGCAACGGCGGATCCGATAACAAAACCGCGTGCCTCCGGACCGATAACGATGTCAACATCAAGCGGGCGAAGATTCTCGGCAATGGATTCAACAAGCGTTTCGTATGCATCGGCATTCTTAAGCAGTGTGGTGATATCGCGGAAGAGTATGCCCTCTTTCGGAAAATCGGGAATACTGCGAATCGTTGCAATCAGTT
>ERZ791830.1368-NODE-1368-length-15618-cov-10.531196_pt1 | contig 15618 bp, 9 predicted proteins | sample MGYA00509945_ERZ791830 | MGnify/ENA primary metagenome ERZ791830 (study PRJEB30046, sample SAMN00792021) | human gut metagenome | study: EMG produced TPA metagenomics assembly of the A metagenome-wide association study of gut microbiota in type 2... | reverse complement strand
ATACTTTTGCAATCGTATCCCACGGAATTTCCCTGTGCGCCGCCGGCTGCACCCGGAAGCCGCTGCGCCCCGACGTCGGGTACACGCGCTGACCGTCGGGGGTGTACTGCGCGTACTGCTGCTCCGGCGGCAAATCCGTTTCCTGCGGATTTTGCTGGCTGTACCCCTGCTGATACCCCTGCTGCTCGTAGGGCTGCTGATACCCGCCGGGCTGCACAAACCCCTGCTGGTCATACGGCTGCTGCTGATAACCTTGCTGACCGTATGGCTGCTGATATTCCTGCTGACCATAGGGCTGCTGATAACCCTGCTGACCGTATGGCTGCTGGTATCCCTGCTGACCATAGGGCTGCTGATAATCCGCATACCCTTGCTGACCATATTGCGGCTGCCCATAGCCGTTTTGCGGCGCGTAGCCCTGACCATAGGCATCATTGGGCGCGTAGCCGCCATTCGGGGCATAGCCCTGCGCCGGCGGATAATTGCCCTGCGAAAAACCGGGCTGCTGAGGATTCTGTCCGGCGTCCCCGGCACCATCATAGGGTGGACGGCTGTTGCTCATCCGGCTTCCTTTCCTTTCTTCCGCGCGATTGTGCGCGAAGTTCCCTGCCGCGCCTTGTGCGGAGGGCATTTTGTCCCTCCCCCGCGCGGACTTTCACGCAAGCGCCTGAATCGCGCTTTACATGATAACGCATCTTACAGTATAGCACAAAAAAATGGCTTGTAAATAAGAAATCGGAAAAATTCATGGTTTGTTCGCCTGTAAGTATGGAAAGATTTTCACTTCGGTGCGCGTTTCCGTCCTCCATTCCGCATTATTTTCGCTTTTCCGCTTGCAAAAGTCGTTCGGCTATGGTAAGATAGAGCGTGCCGACGAAAGTCAGCGAAATATTGGAAGCGATGACCGGGAAACAGTAGCGCGTGCAAGTCCCCTTCCTATTTCCAAATGAGAATGTGCCAAGATGCGAAGCGAATTTTTTCTGCTGGCTAACGGGAGTGAAACGCAGCGTAGCAGCGCTACGCTAAGTGGAACGAGCGGACGCCAGAAGGAAAAAGGCGCGAGCAGATGGCACAGGCGAATGCAGGAAATAGGATATCAGAGAGCCGCCGGGTGGTGCGAGGCGGCAGGGCGCACGGCGTGAACCTTCATCCCGCGAGTTTTTCGGCGTGGGCAGCCTTATCGCCCATCAAGCGGCGGCAATCGGATTTTTCCTTGCCGCAAGACGAGTGGTACCGCGGATTCAGTCCGTCTCATCAAACGATGGGACGGGCTTTTTTCATCCAACTGTAAGGAGGAACATCCGGAATGAACGAGAAGATCGAAGCCCTGAAAAGCAGCTTTGATTCCGAGCTGAAGAAGATCGCCAACATGGTGGATCTGGAAGCCCTGCGCGTGAATTACCTCGGCCGCAAGGGCAAAGTGACCGACGCGCTCAAAGGCATGGGCAGCTTGACCGACGAGCAGAAGAAGACCGTCGGGCGCGAGACGAACGAGCTGAAAACCGCCATCACCGTCGCCTTGGCGGAAAAGCTGGAAGCGCTCAAGGCACAGGAATTGCAGCGCGAAATCAACGCCCTGCCCGAATTTGACATTTCCATGCCGCCGGACATGACCCGCGGGTCGTATCACCCGATTACGCTGGTGCAGCGCCAGTGCGAGCAGGTGTTCAAGTCGATGGGCTTCACGGTGGAGGATTACGCCGAGGTGGTGACGGACTACGAGTGCTTCGAGAGCCTGAACATTCCGAAGTTCCACCCCGCGCGCGACATGCAGGACACCTATTATCTGGACAACGGGCAATTGCTCAAGACGCAGACCTCCGCCGCCCAGAACGCCATCTACCGCCGCTACCGCGACGCGCTGGTGAACGACGGCGTGCCGATTAAGGCGATTTTCCCCGGCCGCTGCTTCCGCAACGAGGCGACCGACGCCTGCCATGAGAACACGTTCTTCCAGATGGAAGGCATCATGGTGGACAAGGATATTTCCATCGCGAACCTGATCTACTTCATGAAGACGATGCTGAGCGAGGTGTTCCGCAAGGACATCAAAGTCCGCCTGCGTCCGGGCTTCTTCCCGTTCGTTGAGCCGGGCTTTGAGCTGGATATTTCCTGCCTCATCTGCGGCGGCACGGGCTGCCCGTCGTGCAAGCATTCCGGCTGGCTGGAACTGTGCCCCTGCGGCATGATTCACCCCGAAGTATTGAAAGCCGGCGGCATCGACCCGGAGCAGTACACCGGCTTCGCGTTCGGCTTGGGCATGACGCGCCTTGCCATGATGAAGTACGGCGTGAAGGACATTCGCGACCTGAACAGCGGCAGCCTGACGCGCCTGGCGCAGTTCACGGACGACGAGTAATGCGGAGGAAAGACGAACATGCTGATCTCAATGAACTGGATTTCCGACTTCGTTGACCTGACGGGCCTTGACAAGATGGCGCTGATTCGCCAGTTCTCCCTGTCCACGGCGGAAGTTGAGAATGAAATTTTCCACAAGGGCGCGGATTTGTCCGGCGTTGTCGCCGCGCAGATCGTCAGCGTAGAGAATCACCCTGAATCCCACAAGCTGCACCTGCTGAAGGTGGACGCGGGCGACGGGCAGCTGACCGACGTGGTCTGCGGCGCGCCGAACGTGCAGCTGGGCATGAAAACCGCGTTCGCGAAGGTGGGCGCGCAGCTGGGCGACATCACCATCAGCCCGCGCAAGCTCGCCGGGTACACGTCCTACGGCATGTGCTGCTCGGAGAAGGAAATCGGCATCAGCGACGACAATTCCGGCATCATGGTCATCCCGGAGGATGTCCCCTGCGGCACGGATTTGAAGGCACTCTACCCCATCGACGATATTATCTTCGAGGTGGACAACAAGTCCCTGACGAACCGCCCCGACCTGTGGGGGCACTACGGCATGGCGCGCGAATTCTCCACCCTGTCCGGCCGTCCGCTGAAAGCCCTGCCCGTGGCGGATTTGGCGGCGTACAACAATCTGCCCGCCATCGACATGAAGATTGAAGACCCGCTGTGCCAGCGCTACTCCTGCCTGCGGGTGGAGAACATCAACCGCCACGTCAGCCCGATGGCGATGCGTATCCGCCTGAACTACTGCGGTATGCGCGACATCAACTTCCTCGCCGACCTGACGAACTACCTGATGCTGGAAATGGGGCAGCCGATGCACGCCTTCGACAGCCGCAAGGTGGAGAAAATCCGCATCCGCCGCTTCCCGGAGAGCTTCCCTTTCCAGACGCTGGACAAGGTGGAGCGCACCATCGACCCGAACACGCTGATGATCTGCAACGGCGACAAGCCGGTTGCCATCGCGGGCATCATGGGCGGTCTGGACAGCGAAATCGTCGATGACACGACGAGCCTGACGCTGGAATCCGCGACCTTCGACGCGGCGTCCGTCCGCAAGAGCAGCGTCCGCCTCGCCCACCGCACCGACGCCTCCGCCCGCTACGAAAAGAGCCTTGACCCGGAAATGACGACCGTCGCCATCGCCCGCTTCGTCAAGCTCCTCCAGGAATACGACCCGGAAATGCGCGTCACCTCCCGCCTGACCGACGAGTACGCCTTCCACTATCCGAAGGTGCAGCTGTCCTTTGACAAGGCGTTTGTTGACCGCTACACCGGCATCAACATCTCCTCCGACGAAATCATGCACACGCTGACCGCGCTGGGCTTCGGCATGACGCGGGACGGCGATTCCTTCACCGCGGACGTCCCCTCCTGGCGCGCGACGAAGGACGTAACCATCAAGGCGGACATCATCGAGGAAATCACCCGCATTTACGGCTACGACAACTTCGACCTGCACACGGCGGAATCCCCGCTCTACCCGGTTCGCATGTCCACCGAAAAGACGGTCGAGGACAAATTGAAGGACATCCTCGTCAAGCGCTATTCGCTGCACGAGGTGCATTCCTACATCTGGCAGTACGCCGACGACTACAAGAAGCTCGGCATCGCCGTTGAGGACAACGTGAAGCTGCTCAACGCCTCCAACCCCAACATCGAGACGCTGCGCCGCTCCATGATTCCCACCCAACTGTGCCAGGTGAAGGGCAATACGGGCTATGCGCCGTCGTTCGGCATCTTCGAGATTGGTCACATCGTCGATGGCGTGGACGAGAACAACCTGGCGAAGGAGCACAAGAAGCTGTGCGTGACGCTCTTCAGCAAGGTCGATAACGTGGAAACGCTGTATTTCCGCCTGCGCGACATGCTGTGCGTCGCCGTGAGCGACATTCTGCACAAGGATTTGTCCTTCCATGCAATGACCGCGACCCACTCCTATGAGCATCCGAAGAACCTGAACGCCATCGTGCTGGACGGCGTTGACCTCGGCGAAATCGGCGTGGCGCACCCGGTTGTCGGCAAGAACATCGACAAGAAGGCGGCGATTGTGTTTGCCGAAATCGACACGGAAGCGCTTGCGTCCATCGCGCCCGCGCCCATCGTCTACCGCGAGCCGTCCCGCTTCCCCGGCATGGAGCAGGATTTGACCTTCGTGGTCAATCGCTGCCAGCCGATTCTGGACGCGGTGAAGGCGGAGAACTCCCCGCTGGTGCAGAAGGTGACCGTGCTGGGCACATACAGCGACATCACCGGCAAGACCATCACGATTCGCCTCTCCTTCTCGCACCCGGAGCGCACGCTCACCCGCGACGAAGTGCAGGCGGTTGTTGACGGCGTGGTTGCGCGGCTGAAGGGGCAAGGGATTGAACTGAAGAAGTAAGGGTAACACCGCACAAATGAGGTGGTCGGCTGGCGAATGGATTTTTCGTCAGATGCAAGTGCAAATTCCGAAGGTTTACTGACGGTAAATCGAGGAATTTGCATGCCGCAGATGGCGGAAAAGACATCGTCAGACGCGCCGCCGAATTGTGCGGTGGTGCCCTAATCCGCCTTCCCCTGCCCCTCTGCTTTTGTCGGCGGAGGGGCGTTTTTTGTGCTTCCGCGAAATTCGAGATTGACAACTTCCCCCGATGGTGGTAAACTGGAAAAAACGGAAGTTTTCCGCCCATTTTCGTCGTTTGTTAGGAGGATTGCTATGAGTCCCATTGCCGCCCGGAAAAAGACCATCATCTGGATGATTGCCGCCATCGTGCTGGCAGTTTCCTCCATCGCACTTGGCGTCGGTCTCATCGTCAGCCACAATTCGCTGACGGACACCCGGAATCAGCTGACGGACACGCAGAGCGCGCTGTCCTCCGCCCAATCCTCCTTAGCGGACACCGAAAACAGCCTGTCCGCCGCGAAGGACACCCTCGCGTCCACCGAAGCGACCCTCGCGGACACGCAGACCACGCTGGACACGACCGCCGCCGCCTTGACGGATACCCAGACCACCCTCGCGTCCACCGAAGCTACCCTCGCCGAAACGCAGGGCACGCTTGCCGACCGCGAAACTGAACTGTCCGCCACAAAGGACACCCTCGCGAACACCGAAGCCACCCTCGCCGAAACGCAGGGTACGCTTGCTGACCGCGAAACCGAGCTGTCCGCGACAAAGGACACCCTCGCGTCCACCGAAGCCACCCTCGCCGAAACGCAGGGCACGCTTGCTGACCGCGAAACCGAGCTGTCCGTCACAAAGGACACCCTCGCGTCCACCGAAGCCACCCTTGCCGAAACGCAGGGCACGCTTGCTGACCGCGAAACCGAACTGTCCGCCACAAAGGACACCCTCGCGTCCACCGAAGCTACCCTCGCCGAAACGCAGACTGCCCTGAACAGCCGCGACACCACGCTGGCATCCACGAAGGACACGCTGATGATCACCCAGACCGAACTGGCGGCAGTGAAGGACACGCTGTCCACCACGCAGAACGAACTGGACACCTTGAAGGCATCCCTGCCGGCGAAGGAATATGAACTGGAGAACACGAAGGAAGCGCTCGCCGCGACGGAAGCCGAACTGGCGGTGACGCAGAACACGCTGACTGCCGCGCAGACGGAGCTGTCCGACACAAAAACCAGCCTGTCCGCCACTGAAACCGAGCTGTCCGCGACGAAGGACACCCTCGCCGCCGCCACGACGGTATTGTCCGACACCAAGGCGGCGCTGACCGCCACCGAAGCCGAACTCACGACGACGAAGGACACCCTGACCGCAAAGGAAGCCGAACTCACGACGACGAAGGACACCCTGACCGCGAAGGAAGCCGAGCTCTCCGCGACGAAGGACAGTCTGACCGCGAAGGAAGCCGAACTCACCGCGACGAAGGACACCCTGACCGCGAAGGAAAACGAACTCGCCGCAACGAAGGACAGCCTGACCACCGCGGAAAATGAACTCGCCGCGACGAAGGACAGCCTGACCACCGCCACGACGGAGCTGGAAGCCACAAAGGCAACCCTTGCCACGGCAGAGGCGGAATTGACGACGACGCAGGAAACCCTCGCCGACGCGCAGGCGATTCTGGCGGCATCGAACGAATCGCTGAGCTTCGCGAAGCTGAACCCGGCGACGCGCGGCACTGACCCCGGCATTGCGCCCTCCCCGATGGCAAGCGCGGTTCGCGACCCGTCGGAAGCCGTCGCGTTCCTGCTTGTGACAGTTGGCACAAAGACATACGAGCCGATTCCGCTGTTGGAGGACGGGTACTACCGGCTGATTCACGGCGTGTGCGTGAACATCATCCACGTCACGGAGACGAGCATCGAGATGACCGACGCCAGCTGCGCCGACCACGACTGCATCACGCAGGGCATCGTGACGCTGGAGAACAAGGACACGCGCGAAGGCGGCGGCTACATCATCTGCCAGCAGAACTATGTGACGCTGCGGCTCTGCACCCGCTCGGAGCTGGAAGCGGAAGGCATTGTGCTGCAATAATCGAGGATTTGACCGGGGGCGGCGCAGGCTGCCTCCGGTTTTTTGCATAATCAGAAATATCCCCAAGGAGGAAAACGCCCATGCTGACGTATCATCCGACCACCGAAGCCGAGAAGGAAGCCATCTGCGCGTGGCAGTACCCCGGCGAATACGCGATGTACAACAATCCGCCGTATGCCGAGCAGAAGAAGCACGGATACGGTTTTGCGAATCCGGCAAACAATTTCTATTCCTTTTACGATGGCGAAACGCTGGTGGGCTTCGTGAACCTGTCCGATGAGGGCAGCGAGGTGTTTTTCGGCATCGGGGCGCATCCCGACCACTGCGGACAGGGGTACGGCACGCAGATGACGGCGCTGGCGTGGGATTTATCCCAGCGGCTGTATCCGGGCAAGCCGATGTACTTGGAAGTGCGGACGTGGAACACGCGCGCCGTTCGCTGCTACGAGAAGGCGGGATTCCGGGTGGTGGGCGAGCCGGTGAAGCGGGTGACGCTCAGCGGAGAAGGGACGTTTTACCATATGGTGCGTCAGGCGCAGGGATGATTCCGCGCAAGATGTTGATTTGCCAAGCGGCATCCGCTGCGAATTTGACATTCGCCGCCTTTCGGGGCGGCTTTTTGTTTTTCCCCGCTGAAAGCCGCCTAAAATCTCTATGAATATGTAAAATTCAGTTGAAAACAAGCGCAAAGTGTGGTAAAGTAGATATGTATGCGATTTTTCCCCGCACAGGCGGAATTCTGCTGCATTGCGGCACGCTCGGAGGAAACGAACCATCATGACGATTATGAATGTCTTATCCCTGTTCGGCGGACTGGGGCTGTTCCTGTTCGGAATGCAGCTGATGGGCGAAGCGCTGGAAAAAGCGGCGGGTACACGGCTGAAAAAGCTGCTGGGCATGGTCACGGGCAACCGCTTCCTCGCCATGCTCGCGGGCATCACCATCACGGCGGTGGTGCAGTCCTCCTCCGCGACGACGGTCATGGTCGTCGGTTTCGTCAACGCGGGGCTGATGTCCCTGACGCAGGCGGTCGGCGTGATTATGGGCGCAAACATCGGCACAACGGTCACGTCGCTGCTGCTGTCTGTGCAGATTGATTTCGCCGCCATCTTCACGTTTCTGGGGCTGATTCTCTCGAATCTTCCCGACAAGTACAGAACCGCCAAGCAGTTCGGCACCATCACGATGGGCTTGGGCATCCTGTTCATCGGCATGAACACCATGTCCGGCGCGATGGAGCCGCTGCGGACGTGGGAGGGCTTCCAGAAGGCGATGGCGTCCATCAACAACCCGATTCTGGGCGTGCTGATTGGCGCGGGCATCACCGCCGTCCTGCAATCCTCCGCCGCCAGCATCGGCATCCTGCAAACGCTGGTCGCGCAGGGGCTGATTGGGCTGGACAGCGCCATCTTCATCCTCTTCGGGCAGAATATCGGCACTTGCGTTACGGCGCTGCTGGCGTGCGCGGGCACAAACTCCACCGCCAAGCGCGCGGCGACGGTGCATCTGCTCTTCAACGTCATCGGCACGGTGATTTTCGTCATCATCGCCTGCTGCCTGCCGCTGGCAAGCTGGGTCGAGATGCTCTCCCCCGGCAACCTCAAGCTGCAAATCGCCATCGTCCACATTCTCTTCAACGTCACGACGACAGCACTGCTGCTGCCCGCCGCAAGCTGGCTGGAGAAGCTGGCGTGCCTGCTGATCAAGGGCGACGGCTCGACCGCCGAGGAAATGAAGCTGCGCTACTTTGACGCGCGTATGCTCAAAACGCCGCCGATTGCCGTGGCGCAGCTGTTCAACGAAGTGCAGCGCATGGGCGGCATTGCGATGGGCAACTTCCAGCGAGCGATGGAGTGCTTCAACGAGTGGGACGCGAAGAAGTCCGAAGAGCTGGCGCGGAACGAAGACGTGCTGGACTACCTGAACCGCGAAATCACCGATTCGCTGGTGGAAGTGAAGGGGCTTGACCTGTCCGAGAAGGACACGAAGCTGGTCGGCTCGCTCTTCCACGTCGTCAACGACATGGAGCGCATTGGCGACCACAGCCAGAACATCCTCGAATCCGCGCAGCTGAAGAATCAGGACGAGGTAAAATTCTCGCCCAAGGCGGTGCAGGAGCTGGAAAGCCTGTCGAACCTTGTGCGCGCGCAGGTGCAGCGCTCGCTGGACATGTTCAAGGCGCAGGTGACGGACAATGTGCTGCTGGGCGAAGTGGAGAGCGTGGAGGACGAAATCGACACGACGACCGAAGCCCTCCGCAGCCACCACATGGATCGCTTGAAGAACCACAAGTGTTCCGCGAAGAACGGCATGATTTATCTGGACATGCTGACGAACCTCGAACGTATCGGCGACCACGCGGAGAATATCGCCACGTCCGCGAAATCCGCAACGGGGATTTGAGTTATCCACATTGCTTCCACATAAAAACCTCGCGACAGGTAATGCCGCGAGGTTTTTTGGTTCTATTGATTATTCGCCGATTTCCGCGTAAATCATTTCCACATGATTCTGGCATTCCTTCGCGAACGTCGCCGCATCAAACGCGCCGTTCAGATAGCGCTGCACCAACACCTGAAGCGCGTCATCATACGTCAGCGGCGAACCCTCGGACACATACAGCGATTTCGCCATCTCCTGATAGTAGGCAATATCCTCCGTCGAAGAGAAATAACGCCACTGCTCCATGTTTGCGTACTGATCCTGCAAGTCGCGCAGGGTGTCCTCGTCCGCGCGCTCTTTATCTGCTTTCTGTTCCAGCAGTGCGATTTTTTCCGCAAGTTCATCCAGCTGCGCCACCATCGACGGATTTTCAATCGGCTCGGTCAGGTTGTCATAGATAAAGTAACTTCCATCTGTCAGATGTGTCGCGCAGTATTCCAAAAACTGAATCGCGGCTTCCTGATTCTTGCCGTAGGGGTTCACCACAGCAATGGTCACATACGTTTCAACCGCGCTGTTCTGCTCCGGGAAAATGCGCGGCACGAATTGAATCATCTGCGACGGGGCGGACGAAGCGCCCGGAATCATGAAAATATTCTCAATCTTCATGCGCGGCGCTTCCTCTGCGGGCAGTTCGTCCTTGATGCGCTGGACGTAATGCAGAAACGTTTCGTCCGTAAAGTCCAGCCTGCGTCCCTCCTGCAGGGAGGTCATGATGTAATACTTCATGAACAAGTCCATCATGCCCGACTGGGTGTATTTCTGCATCAGAAGCCCTGTCTCTTCCGGCAGAAGCCCTTCTTCCAGAATTTCGTTGCACACATCCAGCAGTTCGTCGAAGGTTTCGGGCGACTTCATTCCCCATTCGTCCAGATATTCCGTCAAGACCATCATGCCCATCGGGGAAGCATCTATTATCCAGCCCATCAGCGTATCGTCATCCGTGCAGACGGGGCGCAGAGCGGGATAGACATGCTGGAAAGCGTCCTGCAAAATCGCGCTGTCGGTTAGCGGGGTGTAGTACTTCATATTTTTGAGGGTGTATAAGCCGTCGTAAGCAGTGAAAACAAACAAATCAATGTCGGGATTCTTGATAACGTAGGCGGTCGAAATCGTGTCCATGATGTCTACGGACTTTTCGCAGGTGATGCTGATGCCGCTTTCCTGTTCAAACTGCTCCATGCGTTCCATCAAGGCATAATACTGATTGGTGGCAATGTTCAGTTCTGCATTTTCCGCGTGGGCGGCAAAAGCGCACAGGGTCAGAGCGGCGCAGAGCATCAGCGACAGAAACTTTTTCATTGGCTTCTCCTTTATCTGTCACAGTGGGATTACGATTGCCGCGCTGTCTGCCCCATGGGATTCACGCCTTTCTGTATCGTTCGTTTTTCATGCCAGTATCTTCATTTGTAATATAGCATGTGTTTTTTGTTTTGTCAAGTCATGCTGCCATTTTTTTGTAGCATATTAGATGTGACGAATATATTCCCCCACCACCTCCACCAGCCCATCCGCCTCCTTCGGCGCGTACCTCGGCGAAATCGCGAGCGTCACGAAGTCATACGCCCCCGCCGCGCGGAAATCGCGGTAGTCGTCGTACACGCGGAAGGGCACGGTCGGCTCTGCGCCGTTTTTCGCGGCGAACATCTGCGCAGTCAGCGAATTGAGATGGATGTTGCCGTCCGCGTCAAGCAGCACCGACGGAATATCCGGGCGCGAACGCGGATTGCGCACGTTATCCAGCGACGAAATCCGCCGCATCGCCAGCGCGAAAAGCAGGTAATTCGCCTCATCGAGCTTCTTCTGGGCATAGAAAGCGGCGTAGTCCAGCCGCTTTGGGACGGGCATGGACAGGACGTTGAACAGCACGAAGTTCGGGCCGGGATAGCCGATGCCGAGGTCGCTGTGCGCGTCAACGTGGGTGACGTCGAAGGGGGCGGTCAGGCGTCCGGCGGCGATTTGCTCCTCCCAGAAGCGGAGCGCGCCGTCGTGCGTCTCGAAAATGCGCCCCGGCTTGGGGGCAGTGCGGGACAAGCCGCACTGGTTTTCGAGGAACGCGCGGACGGCGGATGCTTCCCACGGCTCATGTCCGGGGAGGGACGGGCGCTCGCCCAGTTCGGCAAGCGGGCAGCAGTCAGCGAGGAAAAAGTCGAGGTCAATGTCGAGAACGCGCATGGTAATGCTTCTTTCTGCTGAAATCAGCGGGATTTCCGTTCTATTATACCCCATTCCCCCTCACGGCGCAAGGTCGATGATGCTGTTGTCGCTGCCGCCCTCGGCGAAGGAATCCGGCACTTGCCCGACGATGATGCTTTCCGCCATCGCCATCTGCGTGCTGGCCTGCACATTTTTCGCGCCGGTCGGAATGACGATTTGCACGTTCGCAGTCAGGACGAGGGAAATGCGGTGGCGTGTCTGGTTGATGCCGGCGGTGGTGAAATCAGTGCTGAACGCCGCCTGCACCGAGCCGACAGGCAGAATCTGCACGGCGATGCCCGGCCCCGCGCCCGCCAGCAGCGTCAGCCCGACGGCACTGCCCAGCGGCACGACGACGGTTTTCTGCCCCATGGCGGTCAATCTCTCCTGCGCAAGCAGGGACGCCTGCGCCGCCAGACGGTTCATCTCCGGCGTATTCGCCTGAATCAGGCGCACTTGCCCTTGATCGTCCTTCTCGACGGTCATCAGGTCGGCGTAATGCACGCCGAGTCCGAGCATCTCAGAGGCAGCCTCATTGAGCGCCTGAATCGCCAGCGACCGCGCCGTCGCCTGCGAGAGCGTCAGCACGACGTCGGTCACGTTGCGCTCGACGCGGAGAATCAGCAGCGTCATCAGCACAGGCAGCAGCCACAGCACGCGTTTCCACCGCCGCCGGGGAGATTTTCGGCGCTTTGCAGGAATTTTCGCTTCTGATTCGTTGTTTGTCTGGGGCATGGTGCATCCTCCTTTCGTTGACCTGCCGTTGCAGGATAAGCGAATATGTGCTATAATATAGGATGCAATTTTGTTTGCTCTGCGGATTATGCTATTTTCGGATGAAAATGCGCCACGATAGCGCGGGTGAAGCCGGAAATAGCACATTCCTTCATATTCCGCCGGGGCGCGCATTATGCCGCTTACGGCGCAAAGGGGCTGAAGCAGTGAAGAAACGCAGCAATTTCCCGGACTTTGTGCCGGAAAACGACGATTTTTCCTATCAGGACGGCTATCAGGACAACCCGCAGGGCGATTCTCCTGACGAGTACAACCCGAACTGGGCAGACGACGACGACCCCGTGGAAGTTGCGGGGCAGGCGGACATGTTCGCGCACGAGGACTTCTGGAACGCTTCGGCGGATGATAGCGAAGCGCTGCCGGAGGAGGAAAAGGTCTACAAGCACTCCATTTTCAAGCCGGAGATGAAGAAGCCGAACTTCGTGCTGTCGATTGCCGTCAACGTCATCCGCATTTTCGCGGTGCTGGTGCTGGTGGCAGGGCTGGCGGCAGTCGGCGCGGTGGTCGGCATTGCGAAAGGGTACATGGAAACTGCCCCGACGCTTGACCTCGCCGCGATTGACGATCAGGCGCAGACCTCCTTCATCTACGACGCCAACGGCAACCTCATCACCGAATACAAAGGCTCGGAGAACCGCGTCATGGTGTCGATTCAGGCCATGCCGACATACCTCCAGCACGCTTTTATCGCCGTGGAGGATGCGCGCTTCTACACGCACAACGGCGTGGACATCAAGCGCATTGTCGGCGCGTTCGTGTCGAACCTGTCCTCCTCCTCCACGCAGGGCGGCTCGACCATCACCCAGCAGCTGATTAAGAACACGCTCCTTTCCTCCGAGCAGAGCTACAAGCGCAAGATTCAGGAAGCGTACCTCGCCATGCAGCTGGAAACGCGCTACACAAAGGATCAGATTCTCGAAAGCTACCTGAACACCATCTACCTCGGCGAAAACTACTACGGCGTGTACACCGCCGCGCAGGGGTATTTCGGCAAATCGCTGGGCGAACTGACGCTCCGCGAATGCGCCATGCTGGCGGGCACATGCAACTCGCCCTACTACTACAACCCGCGCCGGAATTTCTACACGCGACAGAAGGAGGGCGTGGATTACCCCGCCATCACCAACGACCGCACCAACTACGTCCTGCGCTGCATGTACGAAAACCAGTACATCACCTACGAGCAGTATCAGGAGGCGCTTGACCCGGCGACCGCGCATGTGCTGGAGAAAGACCCGAACACGGCTACCGGCATGTACGCCTACGCGCACTACGTCGAATACGCGGTGGATGAGGTCATCGACATTCTGCTGCAGCTGAACAACCTTGAGGACACCTCCGCCAACCGCAACGCCATGGAAAACAAGCTGCGCACCGGCGGCTACCACGTCCAGCTCGCCATCGACACCTCCATTCAGTCCACCGTCGAGGATACGCTGGAAAACTGGACGAACTACCCTTCCCTGCGCGACCCTGCGGACAAGGTCTACCGCACGCGCAATTCCGACGGCACATACGACGAAACGGTTGAGCCGCAGGCCGCCGCCGTCGTTGTGGACTACCACACGGGCGAAATCAAAGCCATTGTCGGCAGCCGCACGCGCCCGACGGCGATGAAGACCTTCAACCGCGCGGTGGATATGACCATGCCCGTCGGCTCGTCCATCAAGCCGATTGCCGTGTACGCCCCCGCGATTGAGCTTGGCGCATCCCCCGCGAGCATCGTGATGAACATGCCGCTGCCGATTTCCGGCTGGCGCGGGTCAAACGGGCAGGATTCATGGCCGCGCAACTACGGCGGCAGTTCCTACGCCGGCCCGGAGACGCTGCGCAAGGCGCTCGTCAACAGCCACAACACCGCCGCCGCGCAGGCGCTGATGACCCTTGTGGGCGTGGACAATTCCGTTGCCTTCCTGCACGCGATGGGCATTGACGATGCGCACATTGACGCAACGCCGTTCGGCTTGTCCCTCGGCTCCAGCGGCATTACGCCCATGCAGATGGCGGTTGCCTTCGGCGTGCTGGCGAACGGCGGCGTGTATCAGCAGCCCATCTCCGTCCTTGGCATCTCGGACAGCACGGGCAAGGTCATCTGGGACGGCCACCAGCAGCAGGAGCGTCACCGCGTGTTCAGCGAATCCACGGCGTACATGGTCGTGGACATGCTGAAACAGGCGGTTTCCTCCGGCACGGGCACAAACGCGAAAATCAAGGGGCAGACCGTCGCGGGCAAAACCGGCACAAACTCCGACCAGAAGGGCGTTTTCTTCGCTGGCATGACGGGCTACTACTCCTCCGCCCTGTGGGTTGGGCATGACAACTACAAGGCGCTGTCGTCGAAATCCACCGGCTCCCGCTCCGCCGCCCCGCTGTGGCAGAGCTACATGAGCAAGATTCATCAGGGGCTGTCCAACCGCGACATTCTGGAGGGCAGCGCCAGCGACTACGGCTTGGTGAAGGTGACGACGTGCGCGGTATCGGGGCAGCTTGCCACCGACGCTTGCCGCAGCGACGCGATGGGCTACGGGGTCGTGACGGACTACTGGAAAGCCGGCACAGAACCGACGGTTTCCTGCCAGATGCACACGACGCAGACGATTTGCTCCGTCAGCGGCTTGCTCGCCTCCCCCTACTGCCCGGACACGGTCACACGCGGCGTGCTGACGATTCCGTCGGGACACCCGCTGGCATCCTTCATCGGCACGGAATATGAGGATGTGCTGATTGAGTACCTCGGCAGCTACGCGGTCTTGGGCGCAAGCGGCACCTGCCCGTACCACACGAGCGCATCCAGCTCCGGCAGCAACACGATGGTGGAAAACACGCTGATTCCCGATGCGAAGATTCTGCTTTCGCAAGCCTACGCGCAATTGCAGAGCATGGACATTGTAAACGACGCGCAGCGCTACTCCGCGATTCAGTCCGCCATCACGAATCTGGAATACGTCATCTCCCTCCCCGCCCCGACGACGGCGGAAGTTGCGTCCGCAATGGGGCAGCTGACACAGGCGATGGCGGGTCTCTACTAATGGATACATCAACAAACACGGCGGCGGATTCTCTCGCAGAAATCCTCCACGCATTGCGCGGCATCCGCGCCCCCATCCAGCAGGGCGAATACGACCTGCACGACCTCGTGCGCGCCGCCTTGACGGAAGCAGGCGTCCCCTGCGCGCACGAAGTCCCGCTCGCCCCGCGCTGCCGCATCGACTTGCTTTGCCCCGGCGGCATCGGCATCGAAATCAAGCGCGGGCAGCCTGACCGCAAGCGCATTGTGATGCAGCTGACCCGCTACGCCGCGTGCGGGCAAATCAGCAGTTTAATTCTCGTGACTGAGCGGACAG
>ERZ791830.1359-NODE-1359-length-15733-cov-3.939087_pt1 | contig 15733 bp, 8 predicted proteins | sample MGYA00509945_ERZ791830 | MGnify/ENA primary metagenome ERZ791830 (study PRJEB30046, sample SAMN00792021) | human gut metagenome | study: EMG produced TPA metagenomics assembly of the A metagenome-wide association study of gut microbiota in type 2... | reverse complement strand
CGTTCCGGGCGGCGCGGCCAATGGTCTGAATGAGGCTGGTCTCGCTTCGCAGGAAGCCCTCCTTGTCCGCGTCCAGAATGGCCACCAGACTGACCTCCGGCAAATCAAGGCCTTCCCGCAGAAGGTTAATGCCCACCAGCACGTCGAATTTTCCCATCCGCATGTCCCGGATGATCTCCATCCGCTCCATGGCGCCGATGTCCGAGTGCATATAGCGCACCTTGATGCCCGCTTTTTGCAGGTACACCGTCAAATCCTCCGCCATTTTCTTGGTCAGGGTCGTCACCAGAACCCGCTCGTTTCTGGCGGTGCGGGCGTTGATCTCCCCGATCAGATCGTCGATCTGCCCCTCGATGGGACGCACCTCCACCTCCGGATCCAGCAGTCCGGTGGGACGGATGACCTGCTCCACCGTCTGGCCGGAGCGGGTGCGCTCATAGTCGCCGGGGGTGGCGGAGACGTAGATCACCTGGTTGATCTTCCGGTCGAACTCCGTAAAGTTCAGGGGGCGGTTATCGTAGGCCGAGGGCAGGCGGAAGCCGTAATTCACCAGCGCGTCCTTCCGGCTCCGGTCTCCGGCATACATGGCGCGGCACTGGGGCAGGGTCACGTGGCTCTCGTCGATAAACATCAGGTAGTCCTTGGGGAAATAATCCAGCAGCGTGGTGGGGGGCGTCCCCGGCGCACGTCCCTGAATCACCCGGGAATAGTTCTCGATGCCGTTGCAGAAGCCGATCTCCGTCAGCATTTCCAGGTCATAGGCCGTCCGCTGGGCAATGCGCTGGGCTTCGATGAGCTTGTCGTGGGCGCGGAAGAAGGCCACCTGATCGTCGCACTCCCGCTGAATTTCCACCATTGCCCGCTGTAATTTTTCCTTGGACGCTACGTAATGGCTGGCAGGGTAAATGGCCACGTGGTCAACATACCGCTCCGCAATGCCGGAAACGGCGTTGATCTCGCTGATTCTGTCCACCTCGTCCCCGAAAAATTCCACCCGGATGGCCCGGCCTGACCAGTAGGCGGGGTAGATTTCCAGGGTGTCCCCCCGGAGGCGGAACTTGTTCCGGGAAAAGTCCAGGTCGTTTCGCTCATAGCGGATCTCCGTCAGCTTTTTCAGCACGTTGTCCAGCGGGTACTCCTGCCCCACCCGCAGGGAAATGACCATGCTCTTATAGTCGATGGGGTCGCCCAGACCGTACAGGCAGCTGACCGAGGAAACCACGATCACGTCCCGCCGCTCAAACAGCGCCGAGGTCGCAGAGTGACGGAGGCGGTCAATTTCCTCATTCACGGAAGCGTCCTTTTCGATGTAGGTGTCCGTGTGGGCGATGTAGGCTTCCGGCTGGTAGTAATCGTAGTAGGAAATGAAGTATTCCACCGCGTTTTCCGGGAAAAACTCCCGGAATTCCGAGCAGAGCTGAGCAGCCAGCGTCTTATTGTGCGCCAGCACCAGGGTCGGGCGGTTCAGCTTTTCAATGACCGAGGCCATGGTGAAGGTCTTGCCGGAGCCGGTGACGCCCAGCAGCGTCTGCTCCCGCAGTCCCCAGTTCACGCCGTTTGTCAGCGCTTCGATGGCCTCCGGCTGGTCGCCGGAGGGCTTATAGTCCGATACCAGCTTGAATTTGTCCATAATAACTCCCTTCATCCAGCCGGTAGCCCGACTGCACCATGGAGACATAGTCCCCGTCCGCCACCACAATGTGGTCGGCCAGCTGAATTTCCACCGCGTTCAGGGCCATGGCCACCCGGCATGTGGTCTGCACGTCCTCGCTGGAGGGTACCGCAATGCCGCTGGGGTGGTTGTGCGCCAGAACCACGGTGGTGGCGTTGGCGGCCAAGGCCGTCTCTACGATCTTCCGCACGGAGATTCCCGCGGAGTTCACGCTCCCCTGCCCCACCTCCTTGCAGCCGAGCACCTTGCACTTGGCGTCCAGGCATAGCAGGAACACCGTTTCCACCTTCCGTCCGAAGAAAAACGGCACCAGGTATTCCCCGCAGGCCTGTACCGTGGGCAGAATTTTCTCCCGCATGGTCCGGTCAACCTGATAGTACCGCGCCACGTCGTTCATAAGGCTGAGCAGCAGCGCCGACTGGTCGCCCACGCCCTTGACCTTCCGCAGCTCCTCCACCGGCGCTTCCAGCACCTGATACAGGCTGCCAAAATGGTCGAGCAGCGCATGAGCAATGGGGTTGGTGTCCTGCCGGGGAACGCTGAAAAACAGCAATAGCTCCAGCACCTGGATATCCGTGAAGCTCTCCAGCCCCTCCTCCAGGAAACGCTGCTTCAGCCGCTGGCGGTGTCCGTCGTGAATCGACATAATTTTCACCTCGTAGTTCTTCCCCCTTGCTATTTTGTCCCGTTTCCGCTAGAATGAGAATTGAAAAGAACGTCGAATCTTGCCGGGAAAGTTTTCACCCATTCTGCGCATGATAAGACTGCTAGGAGGATCGTCATGGAAGAAAAGAAAGATACGCTGGGGATGCTGGATCTGGTGATTCGCCCCGGCTTCTGCGTAAGAAATAATCAGATCGTCAAGGTCAATCAGGCCGCCGAGAGCCTTTTTATCACCCCCGGCACCGATATCCGCCCGCTGCTTCTGACCGGCGCTGAGGAATACGCCGCGTTCACCAGCGGGTGCCTGTATCTGACGCTGAGCCTGTCCTCCCACAGCTGGGGCGCGTCGGTCACACGGGTGGAGGACACGGACGTTTTTCTGCTGGAACAGGAATCGGACAACAGCGAGCTTCGCTCCATGGCGCTGGCCGCCCGGGAGCTGCGGGAGCCGCTGACCAACGTCATGATCACCGCCGACAGTCTGTTTCCCCTCTGCGCCACGGAAGACAGTCCCCATGCGGCGGAGCAGGTCGCCAGGTTGAACCGGGGACTGTTCCAGATTCTCCGGATCATCGGCAACATGTCCGACGCCGAGCGCTGCGCCGCCGTCTCCCACCAGGAAACGGTGGACATTCCGGCGCTGTTCGCCGAATTTTTTGAGAAGGCGGAGACGCTCATTTCCCATACCGGCATCACCCTGACCTATGAAGGACCGAATCAGCCGATCTACGGTCTTGCCGACCGGGAGCAGCTGGAACGGGCGGTGCTGAACATTCTGTCCAACGCCATCAAGTTCACCCCGAAGGGCGGAACCGTTGCGGCCAAGCTGACCCACAGCGGCCGGATGCTTCGCCTGAGCGTGACGGACAGCGGCTCCGGCATTGCCCAGAACGTCCGCAGCAGCGTCTTCTCCCGGTATCTGCGTCAGCCCGTCCTGGAGGACAGCCGGTACGGCATCGGCCTTGGCATGGTGCTCATCCGCACCGCCGCCGCCCACCACGGGGGAACCGTCCTCATCGACCAGCCGGACGGTGCGGGTACCAGAATCACCATGACCATGTCCATCCGCCAGAGCAAGCAGGCAACGCTTCGCTCCAACGTCCTGCGGGTGGACTACGCCGGAGAGCGGGATCACGGGCTGATCGAGCTTTCCGAGTGTCTTCCCACAGAATTGTACGAATAATTTCTCCGTCCGGTCTGCTGAGCAGACCGGACAATATTTTTACAAATAAGACTTGAGATACTGTCCCGTATAGCTTTCGGGAACCTGCGCCACTTCCTCCGGCGTACCGGCCGCGACCAGGGTTCCGCCGCCGTCGCCGCCCTCGGGGCCGAGGTCGATAAGATAGTCCGCCGTCTTGATTACGTCCAGATTGTGCTCGATGACCAGGACGGTGTTCCCCGCCTCCACCAGCCGCTGCAAAACCTCAATGAGCTTATGCACATCGGCGGCGTGGAGGCCGGTGGTCGGCTCGTCCAGAATATAGATGGTCTTTCCCGTGGAGGCCCGCGCCAGCTCCGTCGCCAGCTTCACCCGCTGGGCTTCGCCGCCGGAGAGGGTGGTGCTGGACTGCCCCAGCTTCACATAGCCAAGGCCGACCTCCACCAAAGTCTGGGCTTTTCTGCGGATTTTGGGCAGATTCTCGAAGAAATCCACCGCTTCCTCCGCGGTCATGTCCAGCACCTGGGCGATGTTTTTCCCCTTGTAGCGAACTTCCAGCGTCTCCCGGTTGTACCGTGCGCCGTGGCAGACCTCGCAGGGGACGTAAACGTCCGCCAGGAAGTGCATTTCGATTTTCACCAGGCCGTCGCCGCAGCAGGCCTCGCACCGGCCGCCCTTGACGTTGAAGCTGAACCGTCCCGGCCCGTAGCCCCGGATTTTCGCCTCGTTGGTGGACGCGAACAAATCCCGGATGTCGTTGAACAGCCCCGTGTAGGTGGCGGGGTTGCTGCGGGGGGTTCTGCCGATGGGGCTTTGGTCGATGTCGATGACCTTGTCCAGATACGCCATGCCGTCGATGCCGTCGCAGAGGCCGGGGCGGGTGCGGGCATGGTTCAGCGTGGCAAGCAGGGTCTTGTTCAGGATCTCATTGACCAGGCTGGATTTTCCCGAGCCGGACACGCCGGTGACGCAGACGAAGGTACCCAGCGGAATTTCCACATCCACATTTTTCAGGTTGTTTTCCCGCGCGCCGCGAATGCGCAGGAAGTTGCCGTTCCCCGCCCGCCGGGTAGCGGGAACCGGGATTTTCTTCACGCCGGAAAGGTACTGTCCCGTTACGGAACGGGGACAGTTTATGATATCCTCCAGCGTTCCCGCCGCCACGATCTCGCCGCCGTGACTGCCCGCCCCGGGGCCAACGTCTACGATAAAATCGGCGGCGCGCATGGTGTCCTCGTCGTGCTCCACCACGATCAGGGTGTTGCCCAAATCCCGCAGATGCTTCAGCGTTCCCAGCAGCTTATCGTTGTCCCGCTGGTGCAGGCCGATGGAGGGTTCGTCCAGAATATACAGCACGCCCATCAGAGACGAACCGATCTGGGTAGCCAGCCGGATCCGCTGGCTCTCGCCGCCGGAAAGGGTTCCCGCCGACCGGGACAGGGTCAGGTAGCTCAGTCCCACATCCGTCAGGAATTGCAGGCGGGACTTGATCTCCTTGACGATCTGCTCGGCCACCATGGCCATACTGCCCTCCAGACGGAGATTTTTCATAAATTCCAGCTCGTCCCGGACGCTCATGCGGCAGAAGTCCATAATGCCGATGCCGCCCACCGTCACCGCCCGGGCGATCTCCGATAAGCGGTCGCCGTGGCACTGGGGGCAGGGGGCAGTCGCCATACACTCCTCCAGCTCCTTCCGGGCGGCGTCGGACTGGGTTTCCCGGAACCGGCGGGAAATGTTGTTGAGAATGCCCTCAAAGGGCTGCTCCAGCACGCCCATGCCGTTGCCCCGGTTATAGCTCATGCGCAGCTTTTCCCCCTTGGTGCCGTAGAGGATTACGTCCATCACGTCCTCGGGCAGATTCTTCACCGGCTCCGTCAGGGAAAAATGATATTTCTGCGCCAGCGCCTCAAAATACATACGGAAGATGGAATCCGTCCGGGCGCTCTGCCAGCCGGACGCCTGAATCGCGCCGTCAAAAATAGACTTATTCTTGTCCGGAATCACCAGATCGGCGTCGGCAATCAGCTGGAAACCCAGACCGGTGCAGCTGGGGCAGGCCCCCGCCGGGTTGTTGAAGGAGAACATTCTCGGCTCCAATTCCGTCAGGCTGATGCCGCAGTCCTCGCAGGCGTAGTTCTGGGAAAAGCTCAGCTCCTCCCCGGTGGCGGGCAGCTCGATGGTGACCAGCCCGCCGGAGTGGCTGCAAGCCGTTTCGACGGAGTCTGTCAGGCGGCGGCGCAGGCCGTCCTTCAGCACCAGCCGGTCGACCACCAGCTCGACGGTATGCTTTTTGTTCTTCTCGCAGGGGATGTCCTCCGTCAGGTCGTAGAGAATGCCGTCCACCCGCACCCGGGCGAAGCCGGATTTCCGGGCGTCCTCAAACACCTTCTTGTGTTCGCCCTTTTTCCCCCGGATGACCGGAGACAGGACGATAAACCGGGTTCCCTCTCCCAGGGCTTCCACCCGGTCCACGATCTGGTCGATGGTCTGACGGCGGATTTCCTTACCGCACTTGGGGCAGTGGGGAACGCCCACCCGCGCCCACAGGAGGCGGAGATAATCGTAGATTTCCGTCACCGTTCCCACGGTGGAGCGGGGGTTTTTCGAGGTGGTCTTCTGGTCAATGGAAATGGCCGGGGAAAGGCCGTCGATGGAATCCACGTCCGGCTTGTCCATCTGCCCCAAAAACTGACGGGCGTAAGAGCTCAGGCTCTCCACATACCGTCTCTGCCCCTCGGCGTAGATGGTATCGAAGGCCAGACTGGACTTGCCGGAGCCGGAAAGTCCGGTGAAAACCACCAGCTTGTCTCTGGGGATGGTCAGGTTCACGTTTTTCAGATTATTCTCCCGTGCGCCCTGGATGATGATCTTGTCATTCATATTTTATGATGCTCCTGAATGGGTAAAAAGTCTGTACCCGTTAGTATATCACAGATTCAAAAATCTCTCAAGATATTTTACAAACAAAATTTCGTTTTCCGTCGTAGGAAGCTCTGAATAAATTGGCAAGGACTGGCAGCGAGAGATTTTTCTCTAGCCGAAGTTTTCAAAGGCGGAGGAATACTGTATGTATTTCCCGCCTTTGAAAACGCACGGATAGAGGAAAAGATCCGCTGTCCAGCCGCGGACAATTTATTCAGAGTTTCCTCTATTCCGGAATTCTGTTTTCTTCGCCAGAAACACCTTGATTTTCTCCGCTTTTTTCGGCAATATAACACATTTATTCATGTTGCATTTTCCTATGGTGGAGTGATATAATGGGTGTGTAAGTTTGCGTCCGAGATACAGCCGGGGGCAGAAAAAAAGAAAAAGTGAGGTATTCATCCGATGATTGCTTACGGTGAAAACATTCAGGTTTTCTGCGGCAATTCCAATCCCCAGTTTGCGCAGACCATCTGCAAAGAGCTGGGTGTACCCATGGGTAAGGCCATTGTGACCCACTTCGCCGACGGAGAGGCTTCCGTCACCCTGGAGGAAACCGTCCGCGGTGCCGACGTGTTCCTCATCCAGTCCACCTGTAAACCCGTCAATGACAATCTCATGGAGCTGCTGGTGATGATCGACGCCTGCCGTCGCGCGTCCGCCGGCCGTATCACTGCCGTCATCCCCTACTTTGGCTACGCCCGCCAGGATCGGAAGGCCAAGTCCCGTGACCCCATCTCCGCCAAGCTGGTGGCCAACATGCTCACCGCCGCCGGTGCCAACCGCATTCTGACCATGGATCTCCACGCCGCCCAGATTCAGGGCTTCTTCGACATTCCTCTGGATCACCTGCTGGGCAACGTTACCTTCGTTGAATACTTCATGAACAAATTCCCCGAGAGCGAATACAACCACGAGGACTTCGTGGTGGTCTCTCCCGACGTCGGCTCCGTCGGCCGCGCCCGGAACTTTGCCACCAAGGTGCATATGGGTCTTGCCATCGTGGACAAGCGCCGTCCCAAGGCCAACGTGTCCGAGGTTATGAACATCATCGGCGATGTCAAGGACAAGACCTGCATCCTGTACGACGATCTGGTGGATACCGCCGGTTCCCTGTGCAACGCCGCCAAGGCTCTGATGGAGGTCGGCGGTGCGAAGGAGATTTACGCCTGCTCTACCCACGGCGTTCTCTCCGGCCCCGCTTACGACCGCATTGAGGCAAGCCCCATCAAGGAAATGGTGTTTCTGAACACCATTCCCGAGGTCGCCAACACCCCCAGCCACAAGATCAAATTCCTGGACGTAGCCCCCGTGTTTGCCCGTGCCATCGGCCACATTCACGGCGCCACCTCCATCGCCGACCTGTTCTGAAGCCGTGTTTTCCAAGCAAAGCAGCGGCAGCTGGCTGGTCGTCGGCCTGGGCAATCCCGGCCGGGAGTACGAGAAGTCCCGGCACAACACCGGCTTCCGGGCGATGGACATTCTGGCCGAAAAGCTGGGCGCCAAGGTGGACAGGCTGAAATTTCAGGGTCTGTACACCCAGGTGAATTACGGCGGTAAGAAGCTGTTTCTCCTCAAGCCCCAGACCTATATGAATCTGTCCGGGCGCTCCGTCTTGCAGCTTTCCGCCTATTTCGGCATCCCGCCCCAGCGGATCATCGTGATGTTTGACGACATCTCCCTGGAGCCGGGACGGCTGCGGGTACGCGCCGAGGGTTCCGCCGGTGGGCATAACGGCATCAAATCCATCATTCAGGAGCTGGGCAGCCAGGATTTCCCCCGGGTCAAGATCGGGGTAGGTGCCAAGCCGAATCCGGAATACGATCTTGCCGCCTGGGTGCTGTCCACCTTCTCGGCAAGTGAGGAAAAGGCGCTGGCCGTGTCCCTGAAAAACGCCGCCGACGCCGCCTTAAGCATCATCGACTATGGCGTGCCGGAAACCGCCAACCGGTTCAACGGCAGCCACCCATAAACCACAGTATATTGTCACAAAACCACGGAAAGGGGGTCAAGTCCCCCTTTCCGCGTTGCCACGTTGTGTATCTTCTTTTTGAGGTAATATATGGAACAGCTTCTGTCTCTACTGAAAACCATTCCCGAATACGCCGCCATGGTGTCCTCCCTGCAAGGCGGTGAAAGCGTTGCCGTCACCGGCATCGGGCAGATCAACCGCAGTCACATGATTGCGGGGCTTTGCCGCAGCTTAAGCCGCCCCATGGTGGTGCTGTGTCAGGACGATCTGGCGGCGCGGCGGCTTCAGGAGGAATTGAAGGGCTTCCTTTCGGACACCGCCCCCATTCTCCCCGGCCGGGATCTGACCCTTTACGATGCCGCCGTGGTGTCCAGAAGCTGGGAGCAAAAGCGCCTGCGGCAGCTGTATGATCTTGCCGCCGGGAAGACAAGCTTGCAAATCATGACCTGGGAATCTCTCAGCCTGCGCACCGTGCCGAGGGCCGCGCTTCTTTCCGCCGCCTTCTCTCTGGAGGTTGGCCGGGAATATGCCGTGGAAGACCTGACCGCCCGTCTCACCGCCGCCGGGTACAACCGCTGCGGCATGGTGGAGGGGCCGGGACAGTTCGCCGTCCGGGGCGGCATTCTGGACATTTTCTCCCCCGCAGAGGATCAGCCGGTTCGGGCGGAATTCTTCGGCGACGAGCTGGACACCATGGGCTTCTTTGACCCGGCGACCCAGCGCCGCAGTGAGAACATCACCTCCGTCACCATCCTGCCTGTGGCGGAGACCCAGCCGGGACTCCATCCCGGCGGCGTGGCGGGGCTGTGCAAGGACATTTCCTCCCTGATTTCCCGCCAGAAGCGGCGGAAAAACATCAACGAGCTTCTCATCGCCACGCTGGAAAAAGACCTGAATAAATACGAAAGCGGCCTGCACAATCCCGCTTCCGACCGGTATATGGCGCTGATTTATCCGGAAATGGCCACCGCCGCCGATTACATTCCGGACGGTGCGGTGGTTGCCGTCTGCGATCACGGAAACCTCCAGCGCGCCGCCCGCAGCCGCTGCGACGAGATGGGAATGCAGCTGGACAGCATGTTGGGGGCCGGTCTCGTGGCGGGGGAGCTGTGCGATTATGTGAGCCAGTGGGAGGATTTCTGCAAGACTCTCCGGAGGAAAACCGTCGTCTATTTCGACGCCTTCGGCGGCACCTCCTACCCGGAGGACTGCCCCCCGAAACAGCTGTATCCTCTCACCGCCAAGCAGCTTCCCGGCTACGGCGGCAATCTGGACACCGCCGTCTCCGATTTAAGCCACTACCAGAAAATGGAGTTCGGCAGTCTGGTGCTTTGCGGCACCCGCCGCCGGGCGGAGCTGTTGCAGCAGCTGCTTCACGAGAAGAGGCTGTCCGCCTTTCTGTGCATCCCCCTGACCACCCTGCCCAAGCCCGGGCAAATTCTTCTGACGGAGGGGACACTTCCCTTCGGCATGGAGTATCCCCTGTCCAAAATCGCCGTCCTGACGGAGGGGCAGCTGATTGCCCGGGGCGAGCCGAAGCGGAAGCCCGCGAAAAAAACCGGCTCCACCAACCGTCAGAAGCTGAATTCCTTCACCGACCTGACCCCCGGCGACCTGGTGGTTCACGAGAATTACGGCATCGGCCGGTTCGTGGCCATGGAGCAGATCAAGGTGGACGGCGCGGTCAAGGACTATATCAAAATCGCCTATCAGGGCAGCGACACCCTGTTCGTCCCCGCCACCCAGCTGGATTTGGTGAGCAAATACATCGGCGGCGGTGGAGAAGACAGCAGCGTCAAGCTGAACAAAATCGGCTCCGACGCCTGGCAGAAGACAAAGGCCAAGGCCCGCAAGGCCGCCAAGGACATGGCGGGAGAGCTGATTCAGCTCTACGCCGCCCGAAAGCGTCAGTCCGGCTACGCCTTCTCCGCCGACGCCCCCTGGCAGAAGGAATTTGAGGACAACTTTCCCTACCCGGAAACCGACGACCAGCTGCGCTGCATTGCGGACATCAAGCACGACATGGAGTCCCCCATTCCCATGGATCGTCTTCTCTGCGGCGACGTGGGCTTCGGCAAAACCGAGGTCGCCCTCCGCGCCGTGATGAAGGCCGTGATGGACGGCAAGCAGGTGGCGATCCTGGTTCCCACCACGGTGCTTGCTCAGCAGCATTACCAGACCGCCGTGGCGCGTTTCCGGGGCTTCCCCGTCACCATCGACGTTCTCAGCCGCTTCCGCACCCCGAAAATGCAGCAGCAGACCTTGCAGAAGCTCCGCGCCGGTTCCGTGGACTTGATCATTGGAACCCACAAGCTGCTGCAAAAAACCGTCCAGTTCAAGGATTTGGGGTTACTCATCGTGGACGAGGAGCAGCGCTTCGGCGTCAGCCATAAGGAGCGCCTGAAGGAAATTTCCAAGGGCGTGGACGTACTGACCCTCTCCGCCACTCCCATTCCCCGGACGCTGAACATGGCGCTGTCCGGCATCCGGGACATGTCCACCATCGAGCAGCCCCCCGCCGACCGCTATCCCGTGCAAACCTTCGTGATGGAGTACAGCGAGCCCATCATTGACGACGCCATCCGCCGGGAAATCGAGCGGGGCGGGCAGGTCTATTACCTCCACAACCGCACGGAAACCATCGACCAGTGCGCCGCCGCAATCAAGCGCCGCATTCCGGGCATCAGCGTGGGCGTCGCCCACGGGCAGATGGGTGAGGACGCCCTGGGGGACGTGATGCAGTCCATGGCGGAGGGCGAAATCCAGGTGCTGGTATGCACCACCATCATTGAAACGGGTCTGGACATCCCCAACGCCAACACCCTGATCATCGAAAATGCCGACCGATTTGGCCTGAGCCAGCTCCATCAGCTTCGCGGCCGGGTAGGACGCTCCACCCGCCACGCCTACGCCTACTTCACCTACCGCCCGGAAAAGAATCTCACCGAGGTCGCCGAGAAGCGGCTTTCCGCCATCCGGGATTTTGCCGAATTCGGCTCCGGCTTCAAAATCGCCATGCGGGATCTGGAAATCCGGGGCGCGGGCAACCTCCTGGGCGCCGAGCAGTCCGGCCACATGTCCAGCGTGGGCTACGACATGTACCTCAAGCTGCTGGACGAGGCGGTTCTGGAGGAAAAGGGCGAAGCCCCCAAGGCGCCGGAATGTACCGCCGACCTGAACGTCACCGCCAACGTGGACAAAGATTACGTCTCCCGGGGGGAGGAACGGATGGATTTGTATCGCCGCATGGCCGCCATCCGCTCTCAGGAGGACGCCGACGACCTGCTGGACGAGATCGTCGACCGCTACGGCGAACCGCCCAAGGGCGTGCTGAACCTCATCGACATTGCCCTTCTCCGGGCAAAGGCGCGGCAAGTCGGCATCAAGGACATCCGCCAGAAGTCCGGGGACGTGCTGTTCACCCTGAGCAATCTGAACTTCGAGGCCGTGGGCGCGCTGTGTTCCGACCCGGATTACAAGCAGCGGGTCACCTTCCTGGCCAGCGCCAAGGAACCCACCCTCCGCTTCAAGCTCGCCAACGGCGTGGACAGTCTGAAACAGAGTAAGCTGTTTGTGGAGCATTATACCAGCTTTTTCCAGAGCTGACGTTCTTGACATTCTGTGTTATAATATCCGTGAGTCTACCCTCCCTCAGGAAAGGAGCAGCCTATGTCTAAAGGCAAATTTTCCAACCCCCGGCCATACCGGGAAGAAGAACGTGAAATTGAAAAGAGCTTTCGCCAGCTGACCGGTCAGGAGAAGCCCCCGAAGCCGGAGGATCCCATCTTCTCCGAAGCCTCCGTTCCCGATCTGGATGCCGCCGACCCGGAGGCCGCCGGTCTTATCTCCGAGGCCGACAGCCTGATTCCCGAAACGGACGGCCTGTTTTCCGAGGGGGACGCCCCGGTTTCCGAGGAGGAACCGGACTTCTCCCCGGACGAGAAGGAGGACGCCCTGAAGGGCGGCGCTCCGGCCTTCCTGGATAAAATTCTTTCCTTTGTGGACAGCAACCAGAAGCCCGTGATGGTGGCCTTGTGCGCCGCCGCGCTGGTTCTGATTCTCTCCCTCATCGCCATTTTCGTCGTCAACGTCTCCGGCGACCCCTACGGCAAGAAAATTCTGAACAACGTCACCGTTGCCGGTGTGAATGTGGGCGGGATGCGCAAATCCGACGCCGTCACCGCCGTCCGTGCCGTCACCGACCAAACCTACACGAAGCAGGACATGGTGGTGACGCTGGGCGATACCACATTGCGGCTGTCCCCCGGCGACACCGGCGCGAAGCTGGATGTCAAGGCCGCCGTGAACGCCGCCTATGAATACGGCAGAACCGGCACCAAGGCCGAGCGTCAGGAGGCCTACCAGGCGTCCCTCAGGAGCAACCACATCATCGGGCTGCTGCCCTACCTGCATCTGAAGCAGGATTATATCAAGGGCGTTCTGGAGGACTACGCCGGAACCGCCGGCAGTCTGCTGACCCAGACCACCTACGCCCTGGAAGGCGACGTTCCCGAGCTTGCGACGGACAAATTTGACGAAGACCGCGCCCCCCAGCTGACGCTGGTCGTCACAATGGGGACTCCCGGCGTGAATTTCAACGTAGATGACCTGTTCAACCAGATTCTGGACGCCTACAGCATGAACGTCTTTGCCGTGGAGGCGAAGGGCGCACAGGCCGAAGGCGAACCGGATGCCGTGGATTTGCAGAAAATCTACGACGAAGTCTGTGTAAAGCCCGTGGATGCCACCGTCAACATGCAGACCTTCAAGGCCGTCCCCGGCTCCTACGGCTACGAGTTTGACATGGTGCAGGCGCAGAAGCAGATCAGCGCGGCGCAGTACGGCGAGGTCGTCCGCATTCCCATGGAATATGTCGCCCCGGAAATTCTGGACGACGATGTCTTCTTCCGGGACGTTCTGGGCAGCACCAGCACGCCCCACTCTAACAACGCCAACCGCACCGCCAATCTGGAGCTGGCCTGTAAGGCGCTGAACGGCGTTGTGCTGAACCCCGGCGAGACCTTCTCCTTCAACGACACTTTGGGCGAGCGCACCACCGGGAAGGGCTACAAGTCCGCCCCTGCCTACTCCGGCGACGATCTGGTGAATCAGGTGGGCGGCGGCATCTGTCAGGTTTCCTCCACGCTGTATTGCAGCGCCCTGCTGGCCGATCTGGAAATCGTCTCCCGCACCAACCACGGCTTCCCCGTGAACTATATCAATTACGGCATGGACGCCACCGTCAGCTGGCGCTCCCCCGATTTCAAGTTCCGCAACAACACCAATTACCCCATCAAGCTCGAAGCAAGCGTCAGCGGCGGCTATGTCAATGTGCAGATTCTCGGCACCGACGAGAAGGACTACTACGTTGAAATGAGCTACGTCATTTCCGAGACCTACAAGCCCGAAACGGAATATAAGGACTTCAAGCCCGACAATCCCGAGGGCTACAAGGACGGGGACGTGATCGAGGAAGGCACCACCGGATATCTGGTCAAGACGTACAAGAGCAAGTACAACAAGGCCACCGGCGCGCTGATCTCCAAGGATTTTGTGGCCAATTCCCGGTACAAGACCGTGAACAAGGTTGTCGCAAGAGTCGAAACGGAGCCGACGACGGAACCTACCACAGTTCCCACGACCCCCTCCACCGAACCCACCACCGAACCCACGACGCCGCCCACTGTGGCGCCTACGACGCCATCCACCGAGCCCCCCACCACCAGCACGCCGGAACCCAGCGGAGAATCCGGCGGCGAATAACGAACAATAGCATACACAAAGGGCGTGACCTTCCCGGTCACGCCCTTTGTTACTGCTTTCTGATGTAGTTGTGGACCTGCCAGAACAGGCTCAGTGCCGTCAGAATGTCATGGGCTTCCCACTGCGCACTTCTTCCGTCGAATGTCCCCTTCCACGGGAAATTGTCCGGTGCGTCGAAAAAATGGTCTTCCGTCAAGTTGAGCTTGCAGACATATCTGTCCAACGGTGGAAAGGCCGTCTTGCTTTCGTAGTCCCCAAGCGCTTTCCTGACCCCCGCGTATATCAGGGGGTACGTATCTTCCGGCAGGGGTTCCCAATGCTTTGCCTTGTCCTTTACCGTGATGCAGGAAACCTCGGGCGACAACTCCAGCGCTTCTTTGTGAGACGCCGCGCAGCCGATATTGGCAATATAGGGAACGCCGGAGAAGCACATGACGCTTTCCCCGATTTCCGCCACATGGATGCCGTTGATAAAAAACGACTCGATGGGCGGCGTGTGAATCGTGTGAGGAAAATAAGCGTTTGCTTCCCCGTTTCTCGCGTGCTGCCCCACCGTTATGATTCCGTAAGGCTCCATTGCCGCCTGTCCGCGAATCCTGTCCCACAGCGTTTCCCGGTTGGGCAAATCAAAGACGCGGACGCAGGCAGGCAGCTTGTCCAGCTCGACATTTGACTCTGTGCATCCCGCAAAATGCATATCGTACAGCAGAATATCGTCGATTCCGGCATCGACTGCGGCATTGCACACAGCCAGAACGTCGCTGGTAATGCAGGGTCTGCCATAGGCTCTCCACAATTTGTACTGGGGATACAGTTCCTCATGCCGGCAGGCTTCCCTGTTGGCGTCGAAAATCCCGCTTGCCCCTTCCATATCTGCAATCACGATCAGCTGTTTCATATCCGGCATCTCCCAACGTTTTTCTCATTTTATCACATAACGGCCGAAAACGCAACCGCCGCCCGGTTTCCGGTCTTGCATTTGCCGGGAAATGCTGTATAATGAGGAAAACGCCGTTTTCGTTTTGCACCGACTTTTTTCAGGAGGAAAATCCATGTCAAAAGGCCATTTTTCCGCGGATTCCCCGCAAAAAAGCGTTTCTCCCCGCCGAATTGTCACGGTGGCCGTGATCTGCGTGCTGGTTCCGGCGCTGGCGGCGGTGGGCTTCTTTTTTGTCCGTCCCGCCCTTGACCCCTATCATTGCCGGATGGCCGACGGCGTTTCCGTCGCCGGGGTGGATGTTGGGGGCATGACCAAGGGAGAAGCCAGGAAAGCCCTTCAGGCGGCTCTGGATGAGACGCTGTACCGGGAAAGCCTGACGGTGGAACTGCCCATGGAATCCCTTTCCCTCTCCCCCGGCGACACCGGCGTTCAGGCGGACGTCCGCGCCGCCGTGAACGACGCCTACCGCATGGGGCGCTCCGACGGCTCTTTCCCCGGCGACCTGGATTTGCGCCCCTATCTGAGCGTAAACTCCGAATTTATCCGCACCGCGCTGGAAAGCTATGCCGGCACGTTTGACACCCAATTCAGCGACTCCCGCTACGCCCTCGTCGGCGACGCCCCCGACCTCGGCAC
>ERZ791830.1357-NODE-1357-length-15755-cov-2.991847_pt1 | contig 15755 bp, 21 predicted proteins | sample MGYA00509945_ERZ791830 | MGnify/ENA primary metagenome ERZ791830 (study PRJEB30046, sample SAMN00792021) | human gut metagenome | study: EMG produced TPA metagenomics assembly of the A metagenome-wide association study of gut microbiota in type 2... | reverse complement strand
AAAGTTAGTGCGACCCTTCCGGTAGGTATGACTAACCCCAGTAAGCCTAGACTAACCAAAGTTTGTAGAAACTGACTATGATTAGAAGATACTAACGAAATTTTGAGGTGACGTACTGCAGTTAGAATAAACTGACTACGATTAGCAGAGACTAGCAAAATGTTGAGGCGGCTAATCGTGGTTAGCGAAAACTGACGCGAATGCACAGGAGGTGAAAACTCTGATTTCAAAGTTTGTAGTGTTGGATAAAATGTAAAATAAAAATCGCTTACTATTTCACATTTTGTTATATTATTGCATGAATGAGTATGCGGATAGAACATACGTTCTATTTAACATTTTATGATATTATTGGATAATAATAAGAATAGTATACCGAACGGTAGGTATAGTGTTGATTAGTCGGTGAAAGTGTAGGAAAGAATTTGCAATAGAAATTGTGCTGGAGTACATAGTAAAGTATATGATAAGATATGAAATTTAAACGCATTTTAAAACCGCCCCGAAGGGCGGTAGAAGAAACTATTTTACTTCACAATCAATAGGAAGTAGAATCGCGCGTATAATACCGCTGTATACATACGTCATATCAGCGGTTGGATACAATCGCATGTTTAATATAGTTCCCGCTTTGATATATTGAATATCTGACGCACTGATTGCAAAGCTTGATAGTGAGCCGTCGCATTTAAGCGATGAGCGTATAAACGATGCAACTCCCTCAATATCTAGTGTTGCGTTAAGTGTTACGTTCGGTATTGTAATTCCCGCTTTTATAAAATAAAATCCAGATCGTGCAATTGAAATTGAGCAAACATGATTCCACGCGTTGGCTTTGTAGGCTACTGCTAAATTTGAAATTGTTGCGGATACATTTTCGCTGTTATGTTCTGAATTGTCGGTATTATTGTAAGTAGCGTTAAAAAAACCAGAGGTAATAACGCCGGGGTTAAATGTGCCAGAACATATATTTCCAGATACATTTCCTGGAATTGCGGTGTCCGAGATATAATATGCGTATAGAGAACCACATGTATTATTGGTGATTTTTATTTTCCCGAGTGGAGATAGATCACCGGAAATATTGATTCCAATATCATATTTTCGTGGGGCGATAGCCGCGTTATTAAATACAATGTTGTTTTCAACCACCACATTATATGAATTATATCCACAGACAATTCCATGATAACTATTATTGAAAATATGGTTATTTGCAACAATTCCGTTTGTGCATTCTACACTAATTCCGTGATTTCTAAAATTGCTAATACTATTACCTATTACCGTGATATTTTTAATAGTCAGTTTTTTTGAATTATTAAAGAAAATTCCGCGTTTCTCGACGTTTTCACTGGGAGTATTGTCTGTTCTATCCCCTGTTATGACGTTTCCGCTTATCAGAATGTTTTCAGCGTCCCCGTAAAAAAGCATTCCGCATCCGCATTTGTTTATATTGCAACCGATAATTTCACTGTCATATAATGCAATAAATTTTATTGCGATTGTAAATCCGGTAAAAGTACAATTAGAAATAACAATGTTGCGAATATCTGATTCTGTATGGTTTCCAATCGCGGAGTTTAATCCATCTTCTGCGATTGCGTTCATACTATTGTCAAATGAGCATGATGTGATTTTTATATTTTTGCATGGGGTTGAGTCATAAGGGCCAAACCATGGAAAAACCGTCTGATTTACAGCGCTATCTAATTGCAGCATTTCTGAGCTGCCAGAAACAACCTTGTTATTATAAAACGTACAATTTTCGATTGTAGAATTTTTGCATGAATTCAATTCGATCATATGCCATGCGCTGTTATCGTGAAATGCGCAGTCTTTTACGGTTATATTTTCGCAATGTGAAAATCCTACTTCCGTGCATGTTCCAACCGCATCCGCTGAAAAATCAAAGCCGCAGATAGTTATATTTTTATTTGCATCATATCCACCTTTACTGCCGTCCGAATTATTAATGAATACATTATTTGCGTCAGCGATGATTTTCGCCCCATATCCGATTAGGGTAGTAAATGACGGAATTTTTATTGATTTTAATTTGTATATTCCGGGTCTGAATACTATGATACTATTGAGCGAGTCTACAGCATTCTGTACAGACTCCGTAGCGTCTGTTACTCCTGTGTTATCTGCTTTAAAATCTTTTACTACGTCGGCATACGGAACATTTCTTGCTGCTAAATCTTTGCAAAAAATATCGACGCCTAGCAGGTTAATTTTAGAAAAATCCATATATTCCTCCGTTATTTACAAGTTTTTGAAATATCACTCATATTTTCTAATGTTCCTTTTTTAAAAAATATTGTTTCGGTTTTCTCATCATAAACAGCATTAATCATTAAATTATCAAAACGTTCGTCAATATATTTTTTTAAAGATTCATCAACGTTATTATTGATCAACGCGATTAATTTATTTACTGTAAAAAATAATCTGGAAACAGCCTCATAGTATGAGATACTGTCATCAAAAACTAGCGGAAGGATAGATTGCGTTCTATTCCATCCCCAGCTGTCATTAGTCATGTGAGCTACCTCCTTATTTTAATAGATGTTTAAAAACAAATCTCGCAACTCAAAAATAATGTCCATATCAATATTTAAAAGCGTTGTTCTGTACTCCTCAAGCATCTTTGAATATGACACAGAGCTATTTTTACCGGTTATCTGTTCGGTATACTTGCGCGATTCATTATTAGTTTCATTATATAAACTAGACGTTTTGCCATTCATACTATCGGATGATGTGCTGCTTGTTGTACTATTGTTATCACCAGTTGCAGTTGTTGTTGCATTGTTTTCGTCAATACCAGTTGTTTTTTCTGTTGATGATTTGTTTTCCGTTACTGATTTGTTCGATTCAGTAGAACTATTGCTTGTGTCCGTTGTCAGAGTAGCGTCGGTTAAATAACCATTTGTGGATATATCTTTGATTGATCCTTGCGGGGTATCACTATGCAAATTTTGTTTGTTGCCGGATGTATCTAGTGTCGTAGTTTCTGAACTTGTGGTGCTATTTGTATCCGTGTTTTGACGCGATAGTTCGCTAGAAGTTTTTGAGATATTACTAGAAGTTGTTTCTGTGTGCCCAGCATTGGTAGTTGATTCATTCGCGTTTTTTGCATTTGTTGTATTTGTTGTCTCATCTCCATTTTTCCCGGATTCTATTTTTTCATTTATTGTTCGTGTAAAATCAATTTCATGTAGCGGATCAAATTTTATTTGTTCGGTTAAATACAGCTTATTATAATACGGCATGATTTCATTCATTTTTTGATTTAACCAAAATTTCCATAGTGAAGCTGTTTCGGCACCAATTTCACGTGTATAATAATGATTTAAGATTTTAGTGCATAGCTGCTTGCGATATGTTTCATCGAAAATAGGAAATTTTTTAAAAATTTTATCCCACGATTTTGCAATAACATCATCAATATCATTATAACCTGTTGATTCGATTAGTCCCGCTTCATATTCGCATATATAGCGAACTTCTGTTGTGTAAACACTCAAATAATATCATCTCCTGTCTCTGGTTCCGCCAGCGGTGCATTGTTATAGTCAGTTAATGTACCATTATCGTACTCTACACTAATATCTAAATTAAACATATTATTAATTTGTTCTGCCGCTTGCTGTCTTGCTTTCAATCTATTTTCTCTTTGTGCGGTACTCGCCTGCTTTGCTTCCTGTGTTTCATGCGTATTTAAGCGTTCCCGTTTTTCAATTTCCAAACCGCCTACGCCTAAAAACGCCAGCGCCTCTTGCATTACATTCAGCTTTTCTTTTTGTAAATCCGAAACTAAAAACGGAGCGTGCAAGTCAAGGACTTTTAATGAATCAAGATCAAGTGATTTGTCCGCATAAATGACTGGGGCGTTCATGTCGATTTTCATAAATAAATTCTCAAGTGTCAAGCGCTGTTGATTCGTGCACTGTAGTAAAATTGGTGTTTTCTGCGCTCTTAGATTGATGTCTTTTGTGATTTCAATATTTGTCAAACGTTTGCAAAATGTGTTGATAATTGGAAGTAAAGACATGTGCATCAAATTGTCATATACTAGCACGCTATCTTTATCTGTTTTCATTGATTGAAAACCATTTGGCGCATATGCGTTGCGCCGTGTCGGAATATTGTATACGTCAAAATTGCCAGCTGTTGCACACGGTAGAAACAGATGTCCTAAAACCTCATCATTAAAAAATAACCCGTTACTATTGTAAAATAACGTATATTCAATAAATCGAGAATCAACACTGTCTGGTAGTCCCGACCATTTAAAGCAGCTCATTGCGATAGATGCGAGCCGCATAAAATAGTAATTATAAGTTGATTGAATATCAACCGCCCCTGCATAATTTGAATCATATTTTTTGCTACCCATATTTTTATCACCTCGCTAGGTGGGAGCGTTATCTAAGCTATAGTTGCCAATATTGTTATGATTTTTCCAGAAACGCACACCGCTATCGAACATTGATTCTATATCACGCGCCGCGCTGGACGGCATATTTCCATGTACTATACATCCGATTGTTTTGCAATATGTCCAGTTTGGGCGGGCGTTCATGTTTGGAACTAAATGCTGACGCACAGCATAGCCGAACATATCAAAATAATTATCTAGCATTATTGCGTAGTTTTTTGTAATTGTACGTGTATAAAAATAAAACTCTTTCGCGAGCAATCCGAACATAATATCAGGTGCGCTGCGCCCTTTGGAGACAGACGGCGCCGGAGTGCGAATTGCATTTGATATTAACGTATCTGCGACAAATTTTGCAGTTCCAACACCGGCGGATACAGCCCCCGCTGCCCCTCCTGTTAATGCCCCAACCGCGATATTAACACCCTGTTCAGCTGCGTCTTGAAAAAATGTGCTATTTTTCTGTGCAAGGTTCGCTTTGTATTGGTCAACCGCAATTGCGCATTGTGGAAATTTTACCATGTTTAGGCGCTCATCGTAATTAAAATCAGCCCCCTTATAATTTCGCGGCACTAAAACGGCTTCCGGCGATGCTCCCGCGATCATATAAATTGAAAATTTACATGTATTTGCGTCGCTATCCCAGTTAAAAAATTCATAACGATAATCAATAGATTGCCCTTCACTATTCGATACCGACAACATTGCATATGGATAGCACAGTAGTTTTTTGTTTCTTGGTGTGTAACCGTCTAAAGTGCGGCGATTGTCAATAATGTTAACTTGATGTACGCCCGGGATCGGATTATTCCAATTTTCTACCATTTTAGTTGGAAGCATTAAAACAGCAACAATGCTATCAATTTTATTTGCGTCAATCAATGACTGAATAAATGTGTTCGCGTCAGTGGCTAATTCAAAAGCTTTTACCGCCGCCGCTGAATATATGCCGTTATGAATCATTCCCGTATCAGTGCCGTCCGGGTTATAGACAACAGCAATTCGATAACCGCTGAAAAATCCACTTTTGATTGTAGTGTTGATTACAAACTCACCGGTGTCTAAACCTTCCTCCGCGATATTATCTCCAATACCATCATGTAATGTATGCTGACGCTCGACAAAACACTCTCCCAGTGTGAATACTCCCATATATGTCATCATGTTATCAATCTCAAAATGTATTTCAGTTAATCCATTGTTGATATATTCCACCTCGGTAACATATGCGTAAAACCAGAAATTTTCAAAGCTTGTATTTTTGTAGCGCATATAACCGATGTTAATTGCAGTTGACATTGGTAGCTGCGATCTGATAATACCCTTTTCTCGCGACACGTATGTTAATGATTCTTCACTTGCGATTTTCGTTAAATTAGCAAAATATGCATTTTTTGATGATACACTGTTAAAGTACAGTGTATCATCACGGGATAGCCCGAGGTCTGAAAAATATTGTACTGTTGAGTTTGGTGGGATATATGCCATTTAAGACACCCGCTTCCACATGCGCAATGATAGCCCCTGTAGTGCTGTTTCTTGTTTGGCGATATACTCGGACAATACGCTGTTGCCTGACGTTATTGTTGATGTCGATATAATAGGGATGCCGTTAAGGCTCACTCTCTCCCAACGACCAACCGACATTATTAGCGAATTTTCACCACAATATATAGAGCCTACCGGAAATAAAATACCTATAATTGATTTAACATCATCTTCAGAAAATTCTTTCGCGCCGTTTCTGATATTCTCTCCCGTTGTTTCCCATACATTCCCTTTTGCATCAACGGTATCCGCCGGAATCAATTTTTTCATATTTTACCATTCAGCGGCGATTTTACAACCGCCGCCTACTACCTCTCTTATTTTGAAAATACGACTGTAGTTCCTACCGCTGTAGCTGCATTGATATTTGTTGCCGCTGTATACTTTGTTCCATTTACGGTCAGCTCCAGTTTCAAATTTGTAGCCGCGGCGCTCGCCGGGATCAAAATCGCTCCAAACTTCTGAATTGCCACTCCTGCCGCTGCTGCCGCTTCGATCTGCGTGAACAGGCAATTGTGCGGCGCCAGTGTAGCAGCATCAACCCGCGGAATTAACGACAGCACTGTTGCATCGTCAGATGTTGATTTATCTGCAACCTCTACAGTAATCGACGCGGGAAGTGCGCTATCAGCGGTCGATGCAACAAATACTACCGCGTTGCTGAACGGGCTGTAGGAAATTGTTTTCCACGTGTGGAAAAAGTAGTTCCAGTACAATCCGGCAGCTGCATACTGTTCCGTAAATTTTGTGTTATTATCATATACCTGGAACCACTCTTCATCTACTAAAACTGCTTTAACGTCAGCCATAATCGCAAGTTCAGCACTTGTAACTTCTTCTAGGCCGTCACTGTTTGCTCTGATTTCTGCAAACCGATCATTATCAAATGATGCAAAATCATCGATCAAATATAAGCGCCCGATAAAGTCTGCTTTGTCCATATTGAACGCCGCCGCCAGCACATCGACGTCGTACTCTGCATTAAACATCGCATCCATGAAAATTGCCTGATCTTCACGCGGAGTAGCTGTTTTAACTCCAGCCGAGTTATTATCGCTAGACATGAACGTCAATTTATTTGACATGCCGCGGAACTTTTTAGCGGCATCATCCGGCTTAGACACGTCGACTGATACCGGTGTCATTTTACCTGACGATACACCTTTGATCAACAGATACTTAAACAGCAAAAACTCGTCATACTCAGCTGCCTTATAAACAGAATCTACGATCTTAGCAATCAAATCCTGAACGCCTGCCATTGACAGAAACGCCCGCTTTAAATCATCATCCTGAATTGTTACCGGATACATCACGCGCCAATTCATTGTGTGAAACGCGGATCTAACGTCTGGTAACGTGCGCTTAAATTCTCTTGCAGCTGCTTTTTCTGGATCGAACTTTACAACCTTTGCAATCTGAACAAAAATTTCCTCTACTGTTTCTCCGAACTCTAAATATCCTTTTTTCAACCGCGCGTACGGATTGTTAAATGTCGCTGATCTTGCGCGAACAAGCGCAATACGATTAACCAGCGCATTAATGAACTGATTCGCAAATGCTGGTGTTCCGTAAATTACTTCCCCTACGTGCGGGATGTCAGATGCCTGTGCAACAACGGGAACATTCTGCTGATAATCATATGATGCATTCTGACGGATCACATTTAAAATATCAATTGTAGACGCGTTTAACGTCGACTGTGCAACTCTATATGCCATTATTTTACCCCCTCTGAAAACAATGATTCAAATGTTAATTTTTCCGGTTCTGGTTCATTCGGTTCCTGAGCATCCGGCTTCGGCTCAAAAAATCGATCCCGGTATTTTCTTCTCAATTCCTCATTTTCCTCTTTTAACTGTGTAATTTCCGATTCGTGCTGTGCCATAGCGTTAATCGTATCATTCGCGTCCTCGACAAACGCAATGTCATCATCCGTCGTGCTGTCTCCGATTCGCTGTTTAATCATTGATAAAAACTCTTCTGACGTTCGAACAGCCATTGTATCACCTCACATCTTTTTCATATAAAACCATAGTGGCATTTTTCGTCTACCCCCGGTTGGTGGCTCCGACGGTACCGGATGTCCTGACATGTATTCATACCACTTTCTTGCAGCGGCTTTTCTTTGTGGTAAATACAACTCGCCATGCTGGCTGTAGTGCCATTCCATGTCATAGAACCAAAACTCCGTAGCTTGGTCAATGTCTGCCCCCGTGTCTCCATTCAATTTCTGGTATTCTGAAAATGATATTGATGGATAGCTACTGCTCGTCTGCCATCCCCACCGTGGGCCTTGCCCATAGCCCATTGACGTATATACATCGTCATCCGCTTTTGTCAATAACCAACACTGAAAATTACCGTCCCACCAATTTTTCTTTTCCTTGTCTGCTGACCACGGCAGCGGGTTAGGATACGTAGCAGTGTAGGCGGGATAATCTGTCCACTGCGCTAATCCCATGCCCCCGGGAAAATATGGTAAGTTGCTTAGATCACCGCCGTGCGATGTTTCATAAATTCCGGGATTTAGCCCGGATTCTTCTACAAAACAGCCAATCGCTCCAGCAATCGCTGTTAAATTCCAGCCATAACCGGTTAGAACTGCTTGTATTGCTGACACATTTTGACGTTGATCTGCTTCACTGATTCCGGTGCCAGATCCACCTATTTTGTATACAAAATCAGCCATTTTTTTCAATCACCTTCAATAGTTCGTTTACGTATTTTTGTACGCGGTTATAGTCATATCCTTCCGCGGTTAATGCGTCAACGCGTTCCTGCCCATTTCCATACTTTCCCCCTATTACTAGCAGCGCGACTGAAAGCAGCTCAGGCATTTCAACTACGGTAATTGTTTCACGTGAAACATCATTATTCATCTGCGTCACTCCTCAAACGATCACACAACTTCTGTAATGCAACCGTATTATTGTTTACTGCTTCTGTCATTTTCTGAATGTCCGTTGAGTGTTTTTCATTAATTTCTTTTACTTCTTCTCGGTGTTGTTCGTTAATCTCTTTAATCTGATTCTGCGATCGAATACAATACCATCCCATTGCGCAGCAAGCTGCAATTGGAAAACCGAGTGATCCAATCAACTGCGAAACTGTTGAAATATCCACTGTAACACCTCTCTTATTTTTTATTTCCATATCTATTATACTATAATTAATAGTATATGAAAGGGAAGTGTTACATTATGTTTGAACAATATGATAATTTTAAAACTGTACCCCCCTATTATAATGGGGACAGGCTACTAAATATGCTTGATTTACAGGCAGCACGTCCAGAAATTTATATTTCCACGTCCAACCGATCCGCCGGAAAAACTACATTTTTCAACGGGTTTGCTGTGCATGATTTTATTGCAAACGGGAATAAATTTGTACTACTATATCGTAACAAGTATGAGACAGAAAGAGCATCTGAAAGCTTTTTCAAAGAAATAGGCACAATATTTTTTCGGGGACTATCGATGGTTCAAGAGACACTAGTTAAAAACGTGTGCTATAGATTATTGATTGGGGAAACGGCTGATATAGATGATCCGGATGATACGTTTTGTGGAACCTGTTGCGGCTATGTAATATCACTGTCCGCAGCTGAACAGATAAAACGATGTTCACACTTAATGTCCGATGCGACGAAAATTATATTCGATGAATTCCAATCTGAAAAGGGAACATATTTGAAAAATGAAATTTCGCTGTTAATGTCAATACATGATTCCTTGGCACGTGGAAATGGAGAACAAGCAAAATATCTTCCGCTATATTTAATAGGAAATCTAATTGATATATACAACCCATATTATGAATCATTGGGAATTACGCAACGCTTAACACCTGATTGCAATTATATGCGCGGTGACGGCTGGGTTCTTGAACAGGGATTTAATCAGTCTGCCAGTGAAGCGCATGAACAAAGCGCATTTCACAGAGCATTCGCGTCAGAGTCGTATACATCTACGTCAAAGGCAAAAGAATATCTAATAAAAGATTCACAATTTATAGATAAAAATATCCCGAACCATGGATTGTATATTGCAACAATTCATTTTAATAATGTAGATTATGCTGTTCGATATATCGAAGAATACAATATATATTATATTTCAACAAAAATTGATCCCTCGAAAAAAATAAAATTTGCCGCTACAGAAAATGATATTTGCACAAATGCATCATTTTTCCGAAAACATACGCTAAAAGATAGATTGCGCGACGTGTTACATAATGGACAATTATGGTTCGATTGCAGGAAATCCCAAATAGCTGGGTTTGCATTTATATACGGGCGGGCATAAAAATAACGGGGCTGAGGACTGCCCCGTTACTATATATTGTATATAAGACGAATCAGAGATTGATAGTTATCATTCTACTACTGTAGCATTCTTAATAAAATCTTCCAGATCCATTTCGTACTTTACAGATTCCTGAGAAATCTCTACTGTAGTAATGGCTGCTTCCGGGTGCATATCCTGGAAAATTGATTTTGCACCTGCATATGAATATCTTCCGCGAATTTCTTCCACGATACCGTCAGCATAATGTGCTGTGTAAATATTGGTTACTACTGTTCTTGTGATCTTCATTCTTTTTTCACCTTTAAGCTAAGCTACATGTTGCAAAGCTGTTTCCCTTCTTTGATTTTAAATGCTGAATCTTAATGATAATTGGTTCATCCGCATCCTCGTCATCCGCAAACGAGTTAATTGTTTCAATGATCTCCTGCAATGCTCGCAAGAAAAATTCTGATCGGGTGGCAATGTACTCATCCTCTCCGACTTTTACGGTTACGGAATTGAACGTTTCTCCGGTTGTTTCATTTACAATTTCCTGTACCACGTGACCATAATACGTGAACTCTTTCCCGTCAGGAATGTCTTTCAGTGGTGTGATATTAGTTGCTGTTGTGATTCTCAGTGTTTCGCGTGCCTTAAATGTGGTTTCGACTACTCTTGCGCTCATGTGGTGTTCTCCTTTTCTTATTTTTTGTTTTTTGAGTGCTATTTATTTGTTACAATGATATAATACCATATGGTGTTACATTTGTCAAGCTTTTTTTGCGAAATAATGATAATATAATAGTGGGTAGTATATGTTACACATGTTCAGATATCGCGCATTAAATTGTGCTGAATATGTGCCGGTGATGCGGAATCATATACGCCCTTTTTTAAATGTCATCCTGCGTGTATATAGTGCTTAAATTAGTGATCAATTCTTGATATTCATCTGTTATGCTCAGCTCGTATGTTGTCCGCAAAATTGCCACGTTTGATTGTATATGCAATTCGTTCCCATCTACAAAAAATAATTCGTTAAAATCATCATTATATGTCAATGTTTTTTTCCAGTCTTGCCTCAATTTTGCAGGGGCGTTATCTTTTACCTCAAAACGGTAACCAATTTTAAAATTATCTAAATTCCCTAATAGCTGTGCACCAGCTTTCTTCGGAACACCTGCGATTGTTATTTCCAGCTCACCATTCTTTTCGACTGCGTATTTTTTCGCCCCCAGCGTTTTAAATTTATCATATTTTCCTTCATAATCAGCAACTCCTAATATTTGCTTTTCGCCATCTTTTGTGTACGCAAAATAATTACAACCGCACTTATCTGCGTACTCAATCCATTTTTTATTATATTTTTCAAATGCGCTTAAATATTTCTCTGGATTTAACATTTTACATGAATCTGTATCACAATATACAAAATCATTTCCACACATGTCAATCATTTCTTGCAGGCGAACACGAGCAATCGCCGTTACTGTAATACCCCACTGATATGCCAAAAATTTCCTTTGCATCGGCGTGTAATAGTTCTTTAACTGTTCTTTTGCTTCATCTTCTGTTGGTTGACGTGAATGCAATAATTTGTCTGTGTTATCATACTCTATCACTTCCTTTATTATTTGCTCTACCATCATTCCATATACAGAATTTACTCTATTTTTCGATTTCATATATTCATACTCCATTCCCGCTACATGCTTTAATGATGTTTTTTTCTCGTACCATTCATAGCATGTTTTACGTAGCTCGTCCGGCAAATATCCTTTTTCTGTGTAATAACACTTTGTTACATGCATGATTCCCGTGTACTGTTTTAAAATAATTGGCAGCTCAACGCCTAGGAACGTAAATCTGCATGGCTTATTCATTCTAATTATGCGTCCATTATCATTTATAATATCTAGTGTTTCACGTGAAACATTTGAAATAAAATCACAGTCATTTTCATTTATACGTTCTACTTTTGCAATTGGAATGTATGGAACTGCACAATTATACGGATCGCGCAATTCTAGTGTTTCGAATACTACTTCGATGATCGTAAAAAATTTTTCTGAGAACGCGATCAAATTTTCCATTGTTTGAACATCATTTGTACATTCATCCAATTTTCCGATCGGAAATTGATCTGAACAGATAACAACCGCCGGGTATGAACTCGCGAAGTCATAACTTCCAACGTTGCATAATATTTGATCTGCGTAAAACCGTGAAGCGTGTGTGTTTCCACCACGAAATGCCTTTACGCACATATTGTATTGATCCAATGATAACTCGCACTTATAAAACAGTTTTTTATATGCTCCGAATCGCTGATTCATTTCAATGCGTACGCTCTTTTTACGTGTATTCTGATATTCACCAATACATGCATTTCTACACGCGCGCCGTACATAGCCAGTATTTGTCATCGGAATTGTTCGTAGCGTATCGCCCTCGCGATTCATAATAGACAGCACCGCTTGATATAATGTGATAACGTCCATTAATGAATAATATATTATTTCATCTGATAAATCTGTCCACGGATAGCGCTTGATTTCATAATCAATCAATTCTTTATCTTTACGGTACTTCTCATCGTTATAATTTTCTGTAAATTTTTCCAGAGACATATTAGACAATAGATAGCTACATCGAAACTCTATCGCTCCGTCATATGCTACCGCTTTTGCAATTCTACGATTTTTTAATGCAAAAACACTTTCCATCGAAATGACACTTTTTAAAAATTGAAACTCAAATGATAAATTGTGAATATATATCACTATACATGACTTGGTTTCATTTAACAGCGGTATTACTACTTTCTCAATCGCGTCCTTAAAATCATATATTGTTCGAAAAATAAAATTTTTCCCCGCAATGTGTAATTGCACAAGATAGATAAAACCTATATCAGTATCCGTGTTGTTCCACAATGCTTGACGCGCTACTGACGTTGTTTCTGTGTCCAACGTCGCAAAATCCGCGCATATAGAGCGTTTGTTTTTTCTAGCATATGTTTCACGTGAAACAATTTCCCGGAATGCTACTTCTAATTCCGGGATATCGTTTTCAAAATATTCAATTTTCAATAAACGTTCTTTCGGAATAGATTCCGGGCGCATGACAATCATTTAGAATTTAATCCCCTTTTTCTTTTTATACGCTTGTTCCTGCTCAATTAGAAATCCGCCCCATGATTTCCCAGACGCTTTAAAATCGCGGTATATTTCCTGTAGTTTCTTAGATGGTTGATTTTTACTAGCAGTTGAAATAGCTTCTACTATGATGTTACTGTCAAAAATTTGCTTCTGCTCTTGTATTTCGGATGAACCTAGAAAGTTTAGAAAGTCGTCTGCTTCCTCATTTGTATTAAATCCGTCAAAATTTTTCCTGACCCATTTTCGCCTATTCCGTTTTACTCGCTCAATTCCTTTAGCGGTTGACGTTTCTGAACTCAAAAACTTCTCTGCGACTCCTATTGACTGTATTAACTGATTCATTTTTTGCCGGATATTCTCAGTTTTCGGTATTTCAAATTTTAAATATTCTCGCTCCTGCAAATACGGGCTTCCGATATATGTTTTTAATTTTTCATATGCTGGCGATTCACCTCTCTTCCATCCTAATCTAGTAATTCTATAATTTGCCTTTCTGTATAACTCTGCCGCTTTTGATTCCAGCTCTTCCACCGATAATTTATTTAATTTCTCCCATTCCATTATTTTTTCGCTCCTTTAGAAAAATGCTTTATGAACAACAATTCTTTCTTTTCTCCCGCTTTTCCGATCATGTGTAAATACCGCGTTATTAATTCAGATTTTGTGATTCCCATTGACTCTGCGTTATACTCTAACAATGCGATTGTTTCATTATCTAATGCAATTGCTATTCTGCGCTTGTCAGCTCTAATCAATGTTATACCTCCTCTCTTACCCAGTATTCAACTGATAAATACTTTGCGTCAATTCCCGGCAAATATATTAATTTGCTGCCAGTGCCGTATCTACCGGAATATTCCGTAATCAAATATGCACCGCTTATCTCATATTGATATTTTCTTGCAGTTGCTCTATGATGTAAACGGTAACCTTTAGCATACAACCGCTCTCGCGCGATTTGAATATCTTCATACTTCATATACAATTACCTCGCTATGTTTCACGTGAAACAAAATTATTTTGTACTCCATGCCCAACTTGCAATAATGCATATAATAATCAGAACAATCAAATCACTTTTAGACACTCCAATCCCTCCCTCCATTTTTGTATAATTTATATTTGCGCCCCGCTTTCATTGAATGAATGATGCATGTTAGAGCATCTAACTTATTTGTAAATTCGTAATTTTCTTCATTTAATAGTTTAAAATCTAAACAATCCTCTTTTTCAATTAATTCTAACCCCGTATACGTCTGAACTCTATATACAGATTGCGCATTAATTTCTGTTATATCCTGATATGTCTCCACCTTTTCATTATAACAAAACGCTTTTACAAAAAAATATTTATCCATCATTCTGTCAAACGCGCTTTTTGCTTCTGCCTTGATGTCTGTGTAAAAAATCTCCTCGTTATAATCATTCTTCGCTAATATCATATATTTCTTCATATTATTCCCTCCTTTACAATAAATGTACGTTTAACTCCTGTTTGCCCTCCGGATATTTCTATAAATCCGACCGTATCGTCGAATATTATGTAACGCTCCACAAAATACCTAACATACTCTTTTCCCGCTGTTAAATTTAAAGTAACGCCAGTATTACTTGTCACAATAAATGTATCCGCTAGTTGTGCCCTATAATGATATCTACATCTACTTAATCTATACGCTTCTTTAACCGCGTCTTTTAATTCGCTGTATTCCCGTATTAACCATGCTCCGTCTTTGCTACCGCTATGCAACACATATACGCCATATTTTTTCATATTATTTTCCTTCCTCGTCTAACCACTGTGACGCTATTTTTTTCTGCTTCGCTGCAAAGCCTTCATATAACATTAGCATTTTTAATCCTAAATCCGCGTAATACAGCACGGAATAGTGATACATAACATTATATTCTAAATCCTCTTTATTAACAAGGTTCGAAACAATATCTTTTTTCATTCTATTCACTACAAAAATATGGTTCTCACGCTGCCCCGTGTTGTATAAAATGCGTGCTACAAATGACGCGATATTAATCGCTTGATTCTTGCTCTCGCATGTCATAATATCGCCACCATAAATTGAGCACTCCTCATTTACGATCACCAGCCAATTTTTTCTCTCCATTCTCAATTCCTCCTATTCTTATAATATACTATTATTTATTACACTTATATAATACTACATAGTGTTACACTTGTCAAGCACAAATAAAACAAAAATGCTATAATTATATTATACAAAAATAGTTTCCTCCTTTCTTCTACCGCCCTTCGGGGCGGTTTTAAAATGCGTTTAAATTTCATAT
>ERZ791830.1343-NODE-1343-length-15927-cov-3.514239_pt1 | contig 15927 bp, 13 predicted proteins | sample MGYA00509945_ERZ791830 | MGnify/ENA primary metagenome ERZ791830 (study PRJEB30046, sample SAMN00792021) | human gut metagenome | study: EMG produced TPA metagenomics assembly of the A metagenome-wide association study of gut microbiota in type 2... | reverse complement strand
AGTGGTTTATTAAGGCGCCGGGCTGCATCCAAAGGGACATGGATTAATGATTGGGAGATAGTAAACTGCAAACCCGCTTTAAGTCCCTTTTTATACAACCGGTTCAGCTCATACTCCAGATTCCTGTTTTCAAGTTCCAGGCGTTCTATCTCTAGTTCTTGATTGGTTATCGTCTTCTGATATTCAAGCATAAAGCGGGTGTCTGATTCCAGATGGGATACGATGGTTTTATACCGCTGACACATACCGTCGTACGTCATTCCGCAACGCTCGGCAACGTTCTGTATCTTTGCGCCTCCCGTTATTTCGTCGAATATATAGCGTGCCTTTTTGTCTTCTATAAAGGAGGATAGTTCGGCAATTATTACTTTAAGCAAGGGAGAGATTGTGGTGGCAGTGCGGAGGCTGAAAAGATAGTCGTCGTAGCGGGCGATGATTTCGTTGGCCTCTTCCTCTTTGTCCTGGATGATCAGTTGCAGATAGAGTTTCTGTATTCCCAGATGTTCGATACAGGAAATGAAGCGATTCAAGTTTCCGACATCGACTAAGGGTTCACCGCCTTTAAACGAATAAGAGTTTATCTTTCTGGAATCGGCCCATTTTCGAATCTCTTCTGCCGGGAAACCGGTCAGCTGGGCGGCTTGTTCAATAGTAATACGTGCAGCCATACTAGTAGGGTTATAAATAAAACATATTTGTCCTTAAAATATGCGGGTGCTGGATGGCGTTATAAGAGTAGAGTGGTCCTTTCATAAAAAAGAAAGGGCGGCGGACTGAACTTTTACTTTACGGAGGCTCGGCTAAGGGCCCAGTACCAATAAAAGTCAGCCGCACGCCCCCCTTTATCTATATACAACAACAATCCATGCTACATAGCAGCATAGATAACAGGTATATCCGGTAAAGGGTTGCGGGGCCTTCTTTGTGCATTGGTACTTAAGAAAATTTAGCCGATTTCCGTAACCGCACAAATATCACACGCAACATAAGGCTTTCAAATCAAAAGCCTTTTCGGTTGCAAATATACATATTAATAATATTTCAACCAATGATAATCCATCTCTTATTTTAGTTTATCCTTATTAATTTTCATCAAGGGCAAAGAGTTGATTTATTATTTTTAATGTAGTTGTTTCTGCTTTTAGTCGGATTCTAACAATTTTCTTACCTTTGATGTTACATTGTTATATTATCTGTTGATTTGATAAAAGTAAAGAATGGAGATGGATGAAACGGTATATTTGTATAAAGGTGAAGTCTTTTATTTTAAGGATTCTCCCCTGAAGTTTGATGAATCTTATAGTTATTATCCTGACGGAGCATTGGTGGTCTGTCGAGGAAAAATCATAGAAGCCGGAGCCTATGAAAATATAAAAGAGCGTTATCCGGAGGCATTCGTTACTGATTATTCCGGGAAACTTCTGATGCCCGGCCTGATCGATTCACATATCCATTATCCTCAGTCGGAAATGATAGGTATGTATGGCAAACAGCTGCTCGATTGGTTGAACGAATATACGTATCCCACGGAAGAGGCTTTTGGAGATTCTGAATATGCCGGACGGGTAGCCCGTTTCTTTGTAAATGAACTTTTTCGCAACGGCACTACGACCTGTATGGCTTATGCAACGGTTCATAAAGAATCTGTTAATGCTCTCTTTTCGGTTGCTTCCGAATATAACATGCAAATGCTGACCGGCAAGGTCTTGATGAACCGTAACGCACCGCAGTCTTTGATGGATACTGAAGAAAGCGGGGAGGCTGATAGTCGGGAGCTGATCGAAGCCTGGCATAAAAAAGGACGTAATCTTTATGTGATTACTCCCCGTTTTTCTATTACTTCCACTCACGGTCAATTGATTAGTGCCGCCCGTTTGCATGAAGAATATCCCGATACTTACATTCAAACGCATTTGTCGGAAAACCGGAATGAAATAGATTCAGCCCTTGAATTGTCTCCGGAATGTTCTGACTATCTGGAAGTTTATGAACGGGCAGGATTAGTTACCGAACGTTCCGTATTCGGCCATTGCATTCATCTATCCGATTCGGAATGTCGCCGAATGGCCGAGGCTGGAGCGATAATAGCCCATTGCCCCACGTCAAACTTGTTTTTGGGAAGCGGCCTGTTCGATATGCAACAGGCAAACCGGATCAATATCCAAACGACATTGGCTACAGACGTTGGTGCCGGCACATCTTTCTCTTTATTCCGGACCATGGGAGAGTCCTATAAAGTACAACAACTGAACGGGTATCCCATGTCTGTATTCGAATCATTATATAAATGTACGCGCAGTACGGCTAAAGCCTTGAAACTGGATGATAAGATAGGCAGTTTTGACCAGGGCAGGGATGCTGATTTTATTGTAGTTGATTGTACGGCTACTCCTTCCCAGCAAATGCGGAAAGAATATCTTGAACGTAAGGGGAAATGGAATCTTGAAAACAAATTGTTCGGTATCCAGACGTTGGGGGATGACCGTAATATTGTTGCCACTTATGTGGCGGGGAATCCTGTTTACCAGTCAGATACGTGCAATCATCAGAAAACAGGTATGTAAAACGACTGTAATAATAATCCAAAGGTGTTCGGCTGTAGCCGGACGCAATTTGAAAAAACGATATTCCAGTCCTCCATGTTTACAGGTAGAGAGGCAGTCGCCGCAATAAGTACAGGTGTAACCGATTTTTCCTTTTTCTATATTTTCTTTGTGCAACGCATCATATTTGCATGATTTCAGACAAGCCATGCAGTGTGTACAGTCTGTATTGAGTTTTACCCGGAAAGGAGAGAGGTACTTCATAAAAGACACCAGTGTTCCTATCGGACAATAACTACTGCAATGGATCATCTTTTTCTTCCGGCGTGATAGTATCAACATGATACCCAGTCCGATAATCCCGACAATCAGTCCGGCACCCGTTGCCATCCATCCGCTTGCCCCGGATAACCGTAATGCAATAGCCCCTGCTATTACCAGAAAAAATACACTGTAACGTAATTGCTTATGATAGCGAAAAACATTCTTTTCTGTCTTCCCTTTTGCGCTCCATGCATCAAATGCCCCGAAATAACAAAGCTGGCTGCACCAGGCAGGTCCCGAAAGCAGCAACGTACTCAGGAAAAGTATCGGCATAAACAATCCCTCTAACCGGTAAATCGGGCCGGCCAGTATGATTGCCGGAACGGGTAAATGCAGCTTTCCGGTCATCAGAAAGACAGAATCGACAGTTACGCCTAAAAGTAACTGCCCGAAGAAAACAATAGAAAAAAGCAACCAGGCCCGGACTCGCCATTTGGGACGTTCTTTCCGATCCTGCATTTTATAACTGAGCAGTGCCCCGTAAATAATGGCGATACCAACCTGTATCCATCCTGCGGATGGCATAAGCCGTTCCGATAGCAGCAATGGTTTCTCGGGAACGACCTGCACGATCGTCAATAAAATAGCAATCAGTATCGCCGTTATAGCTGAAGTATAAAGAAACTGTTTATTCATCACCCACAAGTTCCGGAAATCCATTCTTCAAGACTTCTTTCGCTTTTTCATAATCACTCTCAAAAACATATATCTCGATCTGGAATCCCGGAATATTCCCGAATACCGTAGAAAGATGTTCGTTCTTGAGAAAAGATTCTATACCTTCATTTCTTAACGCGCTTTGTAACAGGCTAGCCTGAACATTATTATCCGCTGTTGATAAAAGAATCGTTTCCATACTATTGAGTTTTATGTATTACTACTTCTACAAAGATACTTTTTTTATCCCTAAAACATATTGTATGGATGAAATAATAAAGAATCGGATGATGTTATTTTTCCGTGATTCTCCGCGTGTTCTGTGTTGTCCGTGTACCATTAAAATGGCTATTCCGCAAAAAATATACATTGATGTATTATACATTGATGTATATTTTGTATATTTGTCTTATCTATTAATTGAATTACAGATTGTGAGTTCACCTTTTCAATATTGAATACAATAATAATATGAAACTCCTGAAAGTGTTGTTACTATGCCTTTTCTCTTTTGTAACGCTGCAAATCATTGCAGAGAAGAAGGCTTCGTGTGTTCAAAACCCTCAGGAGGTTAATCTTTCAGATTTTCGGGAACAAGCAATTCAGCCTGCTGTTTTTCTGATTCGTGATATCCAACCGGTCTCCGTATTATTTAATAGTCTTGACTGGTCCATTCTGTTGTTGATCCCGGCAGTATTATTAATTGTCAGTCTTTCAAGCAGACTGTACCTGCACAAACTTTTTGATCAGGAAAAAGTCTCCTTACGATATAAAATATTCCTTTGGCAGAAGCGGTATTCCTGCTTCACCCTTTGCTGCATGCTTAATTAAATCTGTTTCAGGAAAAATTTGAATCCCTGCTGTCGTCTGGCAGGGGAAACGTTTGGTGTATCCAGTGGATACATCTAGTTGCTTTATTACCTGAAATACAAACTAAAACAAATTATTATGCATGCCATATACAGGAATTTTATTTCCGCACTACGATTCAATAAAACAGCAGCCATACTGAATATTATGGGATTGGCGATTGCCTATATCGTTTTTGCAACGATTTATGCACAGGTTGATTTTGCCAATAAATTTGACCGGTTCCATCCACAAGTGGATCATATTTACAGGGTAGACTGTAAAACCCCTGCATCTGTATGGTCCGTACATTCCAGATTGCTGATCGATGCTTTTGTGTCTACTTCTCCTTATATACAGAAAAGTACGTTGATCAATCCCTTTATCGGAGAATGTTATTTTACGACCGATGTCAACGGTAACCAGACAGGTTTCAAAGAAACGGTACAAACTTGTTCTCCGGATATCACCGGGATATTTGATTTTGTTTTCCGCGAGGGGACTCCCGATTGTTTGAAGCAGCCGGAGATGTGCCTGATACCCGAAAGTCTGGCCCGCAGGATATTCGGGAGTATTTCGGTTGTCGGAAAACAATTGACGGCAGAAGGAAATATCTGGACGAAAGACAGGAAATCATTGACCGTAGGAGGTGTCTATAAAGATTTTCCGGAAAATAGTCAGCTGGCAAATGCTGTTTATACGGCAGTTAGTCCCTCTTACCAGTATGAATCATGGGATGATTATACTTATGTCTGTTATATCCTAGTCACTCCGGGAGCGGATAAGAAGGAGATATGTTCCGCTTTTGCCCGTTGTTTCAATGTGGAAGATGCACCGGACTATAAAGAAGCGGAAGTCAAGTTGACGAACCTGGCGGATATCTATTATGAGCCGGTCACTTCCCAGATGAAGTTTATCAAATCAGGAAAGAAAGAAAACATGAACCGGATGCTGATGGTGGCTTTTCTGGTGGCGTTGATTGCGATGATCAATTATATCAACTATTCGGTGGCCCTTATACCTTACCGGATTAAAAGCATCAATATCCGGAAGATTGCCGGGGCATCGGTTGCCAGGCTGCGTTGTGCCCAACTGTTTGAATCCGTTGTGATTTCGCTGGTGGCTTGCCTGCCAGCCGTATTGTTGAACTTGTCTCTTGATATACCGGTTCTCTTGCGGCTGGTTTCTTTGTCTTTGGCGGTAGGATTCATTGCGGGTATCTATCCGGCCGTTAGCGCCACTTCCATTTCCATGCAGATGGCATTGAAAGGTTCTTATGGATTGTCTCCCAAAGGTTTGGCATTAAGGAAAATGCTTATAGGTATCCAATATATAATTTCTTTTACTTTGGTTATTCTGGCATTTGTGATCTATCAGCAGAACAGATATATGGAATCCCGTTCATTCGGATATGGTAAAAACCGTATTGCAGTAGTTGTGCTGAATGGGAAAACGGTCGGGAAGATCGACCTGTTCACGAATGAATTGAAGAAATATTCCGGTATTGAAGATGTCGCTTTTTCTTCCGCAAAGGTCGGAGCAGAAGAGTTATACCGGGGCGGCGGAGCAGAAAAGAATAACGAAATGATGTATTTTCATTATTTGAATGTTTCGCCCAACTTCCTGTCAGTGATGGATATCCCGGTAATGGAAGGAAGGTGTCCCCGCCAGGAAGATCGGCAATCCAAAGAGTTATTATTCGTCTTTAACCGGAAAGCGAAAGAAGAATACGGACTGGAGGTCGGGGACAGGCTCATTACCTACTGGAAGGATAAAGGGATTGTTATCGGTATTACAGATGAATTGAAAATAAATTCTTTGCGGACCGGTGCTTACCCGTTGGCTTTCGTCATTAATGAAAAGAATGCCGGCATGCCGGTTGCCTGTATAAAGATAAGGCAAGGGGCGGATATGGAAAAGGCGACAGAGCATATACGGCAAACATTTAAAGAGATCGATCCTGCTTATCCTGTTGAAATAGAGTATTATGAAACGATTATCAGGCAACTTTACCGGGATGAAATACGTACCGGACGGATTGTTTCCGCCTCATGTCTTGCCTCTGTCCTGATCTCTTTGTCGGGTATTTTGGGATTGGTATTATTTGAAACCCAATATCGGCGTAGGGAGATTGCGATACGGAAAGTACTCGGTGCGACCGTAAAAGATGTTTTATACCGGTTTAACAGGACGTATCTGATGGTATTGATCGTGAGTTTTGTTATCTCTGTACCTGTATCCATCTATTTTGCAGGTGAATGGTTGAAGAATTTTGCATATAAAGTTCCGCTAGACTGGATGGTTTATGTGGTATCGTTCTTCTCCATCCTGCTGCTAACTGTTTTTGTTGTTACCCTGCAAACCTGGAGGACGGCAAACGAAAATCCAGTGAAGTCCTTGTCTGTCAATTAAGTGTAGGCTTGTTTTTTATTTATTAACTCGCTGGTGTGTTGTTTATAAGAGCGTCATTACTGTTTTTTTGACGCTCTTATAAACAGATTATTCTCGGATCTACAATATCTTAGGTAAAGTATAAACAGCTATTTTACGGTAGCCTTGTTTGACGATTTTCTTTCCGGCAATCAACTCCTTGATATCTTTCAATGCCAGGTAACGCGTACATTCATTTATTCCCATACAATCGGAACTCATGATCGTTTCATGTTTTTCAAGATATTGAATGATCCTGGCTTTCCGTTCTTCACCGTTGTATTTGACGGGTTTCGATGATCCCGGCTTTCTTTCCACGTTCATGCAACGAAGCCGTTCTGTGATCTCTTTTGAGCAACGGAAATTTACCGATTTAAAAGTGATATCTTCTGCGCGTACTTGCCGGGGATTCGTTATTTTAGGACATTTCAGTGAGACGGAAAAATGTCCCAGACCTTCCAGTTCAACTTCATCGCCATCTTCCAGATACGATACGAGTACATCGGCAAAAGCCTGCAATAGCCCTTTCACATCTCCCGGGCTGAAGGAAGTACATTCGGATATTTCCCGTGTGACCCGGTCGATCCGTATGGTTCTTCCCGGTATGATCCGGGCATGAAGAATATCACTCTCTTTTTCTCCCTTATGCGGAGGATTCCTGAAAAGTCCGTATTGTGCGGTCATAATACTAGTGTGTTTTAATTGTAAGGTTACTACTTTCAAATCCAAACATCCGTATCTTCTATATTTTTGACCCAGGTCGAAAACGTTTACTACCTTGGTCAAAAACGTTTAGCACCTAGGTCGAAAACGTTTGTTATCCAGGTCAAAAATATAAAAGGTTGGGAACAAATATATTGAAAGATAAGAGGAAAAACAAGGAAAGAAAGAAGAAATATATCAGGAATTCACCGGATTATTTGCTTTCTGTAGGTAAAAGGAGTAAATTTATTGTACTTTCGCATTGATTTTACTGAAGTTTCACGGGTATAAAGAGAAGAGGATGGGCTCAAAAGCATCTATATGGAATCCCTGGCATGGCTGTCACAAATTAAGTGAAGGCTGCCGGCATTGCTATGTTTATCGTTCGGACGGTAAATATGGTAAAGACAGTTCTGTTGTCGCTAAAACGGAAAAGTTTAATCTGCCTTTGCAACAGAAAAAGAACAAAACCTATAAGATACCTTCGGGAAACCTTGTTTATACTTGCTTCACATCGGATTTTCTGGTAGAAGATGCAGATGAATGGCGTGAAGAAGCCTGGGAAATGATACGAAAACGACAAGACCTTCATTTCCTTTTTATTACCAAGAGGATCGACCGGTTGCATGAATGTCTTCCGGCTGACTGGGGAGATGGGTATGACCATGTAACTATTTGCTGCACCATGGAAAACCAGGACCGGATCGATTATCGCCTGCCTATCTATAAAGCCGCTCCGATAAAACATAAAATCATTATTTGCGAACCGCTTCTCGGTCCGATTGATTTCAGGGGTGAATTGGGCGATTGGGTGGAACAGGTGGTGGTCGGTGGGGAATCCGGAAAGGAGGCCCGTGTTTGCAATTATGATTGGGTATTGGATATCCGCCAGCAGTGCATAGAGAAAAATATCAACTTTTGGTTTAAACAAACAGGCGCTTATCTGTTGAAAGATGGGCGTGAATATAAAATAGCCCGCCAATTCCAACACTCACAGGCAAGAAAGGCGGCTATTAATTTTGAGGTAGATAAACCTTAGAAATAGTGATTTAATTTTTTGACATACCTTCCCCAAATCTTACCCGTAAGATCCTCAGACATCAAGAATAACGAATAAATAGGCGGTAAATATGATAAATTAATAGAGCGTTATTATTCTTTAAATAAGTGAAGTAAAAACACTATAAATATTAAGATGACTAGAAAAAACGATCGTTTATTTTTGTCTGTAAAAGTAGATTATTTATCCTAAACGAACAACTTTTATGAATATTATTTACGTCTTGTATTTCATAGTTTAATATAATATATCCACTAAAATGCTCAGTAATAATGGAATGACTAAAAAAAACGATCGTTTTTTTTAGTCATTCTGATTTTATACATAAAGTTCATTAATCATCACAGAGAGTTGCAATATGTAGTTAATAACGCTAGTAAACAAGACAAATCATGAAAAAGAAGCGAAAATTAAGAGTAAATGTAATCTTATTTTTACCAGAGAGAAATGTTTTTATCGATTGTTTAACCGAATAATTAAAAGTATGACAAACAGAATTAACCTATTTCGAGGCTTGATAAAACCTCACGAAATGAATTATCTGAAAATAGGAGGTATCGGTACCTTACTATTATGTATGTCACCGCATTTCGTTATGGCTGATACCGGTAATGATGCGGCAGTAACGATCACCCAACAGAAGGGAAATACCGTGACAGGTGTTATTACAGACGATACGGGTGAACCTCTTATCGGAGTGAATGTAAAAATTAAAGATTCAACGGTCGGTACTATTACTGATTTTGAAGGTAAATTTACATTGGAAGCTCCTGTTGGCAGCCAATTGGAAATTTCTTACATCGGGTATAAACCCCAGATTATTACTGTAGGAAATGCGCCTGTTAAACTAAAGATGAAAGAAGACTCACAGGCTTTGGATGAAGTCATTGTCGTCGGTTACGGAACGACTTCTACCCGTAAAATGGTAGGCGCAGTCACCTCCATGAAGACAGACAAAATCGATCAATTGCCTTTTAGTAACACGGCCTCTGCATTACAGGGACGTACGCCGGGTGTTATCGTTCAGCAAGGTGGTGCGGAACCGGGATCTACTCCAACTATTTCTATTCGTGGTGGTGGTACTCCTTTGTATGTTATCGATGGAGTAGTTCGCGAAGCACAGGATTTCAATAGCTTGAACTCTTCTGATATTGAAAAAATCAGTATTTTGAAGGATGCCAGTGCAACGGCGGTATATGGTGCCCGTGCCGGTAATGGTATCATTATGGTACAGACCAAGAGGGGAAAAGAAGGTCAGACTAAAATAGAATATACGGGAGGACTCGATTTCAGTTCGCCTACTGTTTTGCCGGACAGAGTGAATACGGCGGAATATACAGGCGCCGCCAACCAGGCCGCTGCCTATGATGGGATAGCCCCGGTATATCCTGCTGATGTTATTGCGACTCTGCCGGATACCGATTGGCAGAAACTTGCACTGAGGAATAATGCCATCCAGCAACGTCATGCCCTTTCTTTCTCCGGTATTAAAAACGGAGTTAATTACTATACGGCACTGGGCATTTTAGATCAGGGATCTTTATTCAAGGAAGGTCATAATGATAAATATACACGTTATAATCTCTGCAGTAATGTTTCAACAACATTCGATCCGATAGGATTGGAAGTCGGTTTGAATATTGACGGTGCATGGGAAAGAAAGCATCCGACTATTAAAGGCGCTTATGCCGTTTGGCGTGATATCAATGCTGCCAAACCAACTATCGACGCTTATAATCCGGATGGGACATTTAGTGCTTTATCATTGCATCCGCTGGCTTATCTTGATAAACGCTCAGGCTACAATAATAATGACGATAAATATGCAAATGTCCAGGTGTATGCCAATTGGGCTGTACCGTTTGTAAAAGGTTTGAAAGCCGGTTTCACAGGTAATTTCCGTATCGCAGATTCTAATTCGAAATCATTTAACGCCAATGCTCCTCAATATACCAGTGACGGCTCGATGGTTCCCAAAGATTTCCGTTCACTCAGGATGTCTAATTCATGGGGATGGCGTAACTCGTTCGATGTAAATGTACAATACGGGAAAACATTCGGCAAACATAATTTTGAAGTACAAGGTGTTTATACGTTCCAGCAGACATTCGATGAAAATTTCTGGGCATATCGTGAAGGTTTTATCTCTTCCGACTTCGACCAGTTATTTGCAGGAGATGCTTCTACACAGCAAAATTCAGGTTTTGCAGAGAAAAGTGCCCGTGTCGGTTATGTGGGGCGTGTAAAATATGATTATGCAGGCAGATATCTGTTTGAAGGAAACTTCCGCATAGACGGCTCCGATAACTTTGCCAAAGGGTCTCGTTTCGGATTTTTCCCTTCTGCCGCTTTGGCATGGGTGGTTTCGGAAGAAGGTTTTATGAAAGAACTGAATGAAAGAAACATTCTAAACTTCTTTAAGATCAGAGCTTCTTTCGGACAGGTCGGTCTGGAAGGTCTGGAGGATTTATCCGGTGATAATTACCGGAATATGCGCTTCAGATATGTCCCGGCTTACAGCTTTAACTCTAAGGGGTATGTTATCGATGGCAAATTCGTTTCCAGTTTCTCGGAAGGACCTTTGGTTTCGAATGATTTGAGTTGGTATACTAAAGATGTATGGGATATCGGGGTCGACCTGACAACCTTACAAAACCGTTTGTCGGCATCATTCGATTATTTTTACTATCGAACTAAAGGGTATTTGATTTCTCCGCAGAACAGATATACTACACCTCTGGGAAAGGATTTGCCGCAGGTGAAATCAGAGAGTGTGCATCGTCGTGCCGGATTTGAAATGAATTTCCGTTGGAAAGATGCTGTTCAAGAATTTCATTATGAAATAGGTTTCAATGTGACCGGTTACAATGAATTATGGGAGAAAAAGGAGGATGAATCGTTATCCAGTTTGATGAATCCTAAAAAGCGTGTTACCCACACAAAGAATTTTTACGGAACAGCTTATCGAAACGATGGTTTATACCAAAGCGGGCAACAGATATTGGATAGTCCGCGGCGAGAAGCCTCCAACGAGTTGAAACCGGGTGATATCGCTTATCAGGATATTAATGGTGACGGTAAAATTGACGGAGAAGACCAGGTTCGTATCGGTAAACCAACTTTCCCGTCTGTAAGTTATGGTATCGATTTCAGTTTGGATTACAAGGGGTTCTTCGTCAACGGGTTATTCCAGGGTACCGGAGAACGTTACCGGGCGCTTGATGAATTCATGAGAGGAACACATACTGAGGCATTAACATATAAATTTCAGTTGGATTACTGGCGTCCTGATAATACGGATGCAATGTTTCCGCGTATGTCTACTATGACTGGTCTGAACGGAGATAACAACTATGGGGTCGGTTCGGATTTCTGGTATCATAATGCATCCTATTTCCGTTTGAAGAGTCTGCAGGTAGGATATGATTTCAAAAAACTTCTATTGAAGGATAACAAGCTGTTTTCCTCTTTGCGCCTGTCTGTCTTGGGAACAAACATCTTTACGATTTCGGATGTGAAAGATTTCTATGACCCGGAACTAAATGCGAATAACGGGTATGCATACCCGACACAAAAGACGTATTCTATTGTATTAAATGTCGGATTCTAAAATAACAGAAAAATGAAACGAAATAAATTGGGCAAATTATTTATAAGTGTTATGGCGTTGATGAGTATGACATCTTGCCATGACTATTTGGACAACACCCCTTTGGATAAGTTTCCGGAGGATGCTGTTTGGAGCAAACCGGCATCGGCACAACTGTTTGTTAACGGTACGTATTATATTATCAAAGATTTTCTGGTCGGAAACGACGACTGGAATGACAATACCATCGTTAATGCGGAAAAAGCCGACGCTCTGATCCGTGAACAGATCACTGAAGATAATGATTATGGTTGGAATAAATACGGAGACATCCGCCGTTGTAACATTATTCTTGAAAAAGTAGCTGCTGCAACAGGCTTCACACAGCCGGAGCGGGATCTGTTGATGGGAGAAGGTCATTTTCTCCGTGCTTCGGTCTATTTTTCCCAAGCGCGCAAATTCGGAAGATTAATGATTGTGGACAAGGTGTTGACTCCTGATGACGATATGGAATTGTCGAGAACTAAGACGATTAAAGAAACGTATGATTTCATCCTGAAAGATCTGGATGAAGCGATCGAACGCCTTCCTGTCGATGTGGCTCCGGACGTATCAGTAAGGGAGCTGCTTATGCGCTTAAAGCTGAAGTTTGCCTGCAAGGTGCAGCCTATCTGGATGATACTAATGAGAAGAGAGATTATTATACACAGGCTAAAACGGCCAGTGAAAGCTTGTTCGGTCTGAATAAATATTCGCTGGACCCGGACTTTAAGGGGTTGTTCAATGATTATTCGGTCGGAACGAATTCGAGCGAAATAATACTCGGCGTATATAATATTTCTGAAAATACAAGTTTCCAAAATACTTGGATGCAAGAACTTGTTCCCAATATGAACATGGACAAAGCGATTGACGGCGTATGGGAAAAATGGCCTCTGGATAAAAATTTCGAAGGATGGATGGACAGAGCTCCTTCACAGGAAGTGACTGATGCTTTTCTGGTAATAGATAAAGACGGAGTGGCTAAACCGTGGAATGAGGCTTCGTATTATACCGAAGATTTCAAACAGGGGAAATTATGGGTGAATGATGCTATTTACGGACATCGCGACAAACGTTTTGCAGCAACTATCGTGTACGATTCCTGTCATTTTTTCACTTCGCTTGTGACTACCCGCCTAAAAGGCAATATTCATTACTTATCTAATAAGGAACAGGCACGTCATGTGACCAAGAGCGGATATGTTTATCGTAAGGGAGTTTATGAAGATAAATGGCTGTGGTACTCTGATCCGACCAACTATCATTATGTCGTTCTTCGTTTAGGCCGTTCATATTTGAATTATGCAGAAGCGATGCTTCGGTTGGGGGATAAAAGTTCTGCTATTGAGTATATCAATAAGACCAGGGATGTTCACGGAGGATTACCGGGACTGACTGCAACTACCAGTCTGGAAGATGTCTGGAAATACTACAAAATAGAACGCCGGGCTGAATTGGTACAGGAGAATGACCGTTATTGGTCGTTATTACGTTGGGGTAAGGAAGAGGGATTAAATGTTATTCCTGAACTGAATACGACTCCTACCGCTATAACGATATCAGAAGATGGTCGTACTTTTTCAATCGGAACGGTACAAGCTGTAGAAGCTGCTAATGCACGTGTGTTTACTAAACGCCGCTATCTGCTCCCGGTTCCAAGAAGCGAACGTAATGAGAATCCGAATCTGGCTGACGATCAGAACCCCGGATGGTAATGTTATAATAGAATGAACAACTAAAAAAGTATGAAAATGAAATATTTAAAATGTATATTGCTGTTTTTTGTCTGCATGTCATTCTCTTCATGCCTGGAATCGGGTTTGGAAGATTTGCCTAGTTATGAAGATGCTGACATCAAGGCGTTTACTTTCGAATATCGCTGGATGGTCAAAGAAGGTGACAGTGAAAAACTAAGGGTACAGAAAATGGATGCAGATATAGACATTAATGTTGAGAATACAACTGTTACCTGTAATATCACAGTACCTGCCGTGAATGGAACATTTACTCAGGAGATACGAAATCAGGTTACGTTGAGTAATTTAAATGCATATTGCACTATTTCTACAGCTGCTACTATTACTCCCATTGGAGATACTCCCATGTTGGGCAAGATAGGAGATTTTTCAAAAAGCGATATGCAATATGAAGTGATTGCTGCCGATGGGAATACAACTAAAACTTGGAAGCTTGTTATTGATGGTTTTAACAAGTAATGATTTGGCGAAATATTAATTACGAATGGCTGTCCCCATTTTTTGGGGTACGGCCATTTGTTTTATTTTAAATTTCTACATGCAATGCAGGTTTTAAAATACCTGCATTGCGTTTTTAACACTTGTGACTCCGATTAAACGGTCATATTGCGTTCCCATCGGACGGTAATAGACGTAAATGGTGTATTCGTTTTCCGCCTGGTAATAATTGCCTTCTATCGGGCCGGTTTCTCCGACTGTGCTGCCGTTGGGTACGAATAGGTATTGATAATTATAACTTCCTTGTTTCAGGAGTACTGCTTTTTCGTACTGGTGGGTTTCAAAGTTATATCCCATTTTACTCTTTTCATCGAGGACATTGTGGAACAGTTCGCCGTTCAGATAGACATTTCCGTCAAGGAACGGATCGCAAGCCAAAGCGAAATGCACGATACAGTAATCCGCTTCCGTATCCGGGTCGTCACAACTGCTGCAACGGATAAAGAAACGGCCGTCCTGGTCCTGATCGTACTGATAGGTCTGGTCGCTGCGCTTGTGATCGGTCATCAGTTCTACATTATAATAAGGATTGTGGTACGAAATGCTTTCTATGTGCATCCCGTTATATTTCGTGCTCAAAAATTCCATGCGGCGGTATTCGTTTCCGGCAGAGAAGATCAGACTGCGGTTGTTTGTGTAACCAATCTGATTTTCAAGAATAGTCGTCGGTTGAAGCCCTGATACGGCATTATCGCGTCGGTTATCCTGATAGACATGTATTTTCAGGTCTGTTTGCGGATAAGGTATCGGGAAGTTTTTGTTATTGACCGTGAAACTTACCTGTTGGTGAGTCTGGTTCGTATCGATATCCGTATTTCCGCTAACGGAGGCCGAAATGCCGACCATCGGTTCCACAACCGAAAAACAAGCGGTAAGGACTATCTGGTCGGGGATGTCTTCGTTGTAGATCTGTACGGCATAATTTCCCGAAACTTTGAACTGGATGTCTTCATTCGGAAGCAGCAGGTTGTAGTTTGTGTACTGCGTTGTGGTGTTAATGGAATTGGCGAAGTCATCTATCGTTAATCCTTGAAAACCACTCATATATTGAATGGGAGAGAGGATGGACCTCTGCCAGTTGGCATCACAATGAATGATAGAATAGGAATAGCGCACGCCTCCCTGTTCCAACGCATCGAAGTTGATCTGGATCTGTTGATCTCCGTTCAGTTCGATATAAGGCTCGGAAATAAACTCTCCGGCCACCTTCACCTGAAGGGTTTTTATCAGCTTGCTGTTAACGTCGGTAAAGTACGTTTGCTGAGCATTGGCCTGCATTGTAGCGGCACAAAACAACAAAAATAGTAAACAATACACTCTCATTTTCATATATCTTTCTTTGACGGTACAAAATTATGGAATTATTTCTCTAATTATTTCTTTAATCCTGCTTTAAAGCATAAAAATTTATGTACTTTTGCGGGAAAATTACATATAAACAATTTTAGTTGTATCATGGCAAATGTGATTAAGATT
>ERZ791830.1342-NODE-1342-length-15930-cov-3.334173_pt1 | contig 15930 bp, 18 predicted proteins | sample MGYA00509945_ERZ791830 | MGnify/ENA primary metagenome ERZ791830 (study PRJEB30046, sample SAMN00792021) | human gut metagenome | study: EMG produced TPA metagenomics assembly of the A metagenome-wide association study of gut microbiota in type 2... | reverse complement strand
CTGCACAAAGGGCGGCTGCTGCTGTGCGAAGAGAAGGATCGGCTGACGGAGGAGTACGGCATCCTGCGGGGCGGTACGGACGGTATCGCTCCGGCGGCGGTGTGCGGACGGCACGCCACTCCCTATGGCACGGAGTATCTGGTGCGGCGCAGCGCCGTGCCCGCCGGTATGACGCTGGGACAGGTGAACATCGAGGATCTGTTCGTGTTCATGGCAAAGGAGGCGTGAGATGAAGGGATTGTTTTATAAGGAGGCGCGGAGCCTGTGGCACTTCGGCAAGACGTATCTGTTGATGCTGGTGATTTTTCTGGGGCTTGCCCTGTACCAGTCCACGGACAGCAACGGGGGCGCGGTGTGGATGCTGTATCCCATATTCTTCGCCGGGACGCTGCCAGCGTCGCTGATCGGCGACGATGAAAAGAGCGGCTGGCTGACCTACTGCGATACGCTGCCCGTGACCCGGCGGCAGATCGTGACGGTCAAGTACATCACCTGCCTTGTCACGGCGGCGGCAGTCTGCCTGCTGGCGGTGCCGGTGGTGCTGCTGCGGCACGATACCGCGGCGGCCATGCCGTTTCTGGCGATGATGGCTCCGGTGGGACTGATCGCCCCCTCGGTCATGCTGCCCACCACCTACAAGCTGGGCGCCACCAAGGGGCGCGTGGTGTATATCGTCACGCTGATGGTCGTGGCGGGGGGCTGTGCGCTGCTGGTAAACCTGTCCAAGGAGTCCGGCGCGCCGGCCACGCTGTCTCCGCTGGCGACTATGGCCATCTCGCTGGCTGTGTTCATCGGCAGCTGGGCGCTGTCCGTGAAGTGGTTCGAAGGACGGGAGCTGTGAGAAAAGCCGGGCGGCAGACCTGCCTGCCGCCCGGCACCGAAATTTTTGCAAGAAAATCGGGAAATGGGTGTTGACATTTGCCACCGCACTTGCTATAATAAGCAAGCTTGAGTTCGCGAGAGCGCGATAAGGCCAAGTAGTTCAGTTGGTTAGAACGCCAGCCTGTCACGCTGGAGGTCGAGGGTTCGAGCCCCTTCTTGGTCGCCAATATGCTGCTGTAGCTCAGTAGGTAGAGCGCATCCTTGGTAAGGATGAGGTCGGCGGTTCGAATCCGCCCAGCAGCTCCAACATTTTCCGCCTAAATCGTAAGGTTCGGGCGGATTTTGCTATATTTTTGCAACTTTTCGCGTGTTTTTGCAGCCTCGAAAAACGGCCTCGTTACCAAAAAACGGCGTTTTACCAACTAACCGACCAACTTTTTGGCAAATGGAAAGCCCGCTATCCCTTGCGGCACAAGGGGTTGCGGGTTTTTACCTTTCCAACTTTCTATCAACTGGCGGTGTATATCCGCTGGATTGCTGCGGCTGCTTGTTCTGAGGTTTTGCGTCCCTTGACGTAATATTTCAGCGTCATGGCAGGAGTCGTATGCCCGGCTTCCGCTTGCGCTAATTTTATGTCTCCCGTTTGCTCATACAAATCGGTGAGGACAGTTGTACGGAAGCGAATAGGGGTTATATTTTCTTCAAATTTCAAGTCCTTTTTTATGCGGTTACACATCCGCCGTACCTGCGTGTAGGAAAGCGGCTTATCACCGCTGAACAAAAAGCGTCCGCCATCCATGCAGAGATACGGCAGTGCAGCGGCGGACAGGGCAATGGTGCGTTTGCTGCCGCCCGTTTTCGTGTCCTTGATTTCCGGCTGGTTGCGGTTGGGGTGTGTAACGGCTCGTCGGACGTGGATTTCCATGCGGTCAATATCAATATCCTCTGGTTGAAGTCCTAACACTTCTTCAAGCCGGAGCGGGTGCATAGCCTGTATTGCCAAGTACATTCGGTCAATCGGATTTTCAATCTCGGGAATGTGCTGCACAAGATAGCGCATTTGCTCCACGCTATACGGCGGCGTTTCCTTGCTGGCCACACCCTTGATTTTTATACGCTTGGATTTTAAGGGGTTTTTCAGCAGCAAGCCATCCTCAACGGCTGCGTCAAGGATTTGGTTCAGCACGATTTTCGCCTTGTCCTTGGTCGCCTTTGCTCCTGACATATGATTGAATAGCCGCTGCACATCATCAGGGGTTATTTCCTCGACGTCCATCCCGTCAAAGGCGGGAATCAGGTACAGCCTGATTTGCCGTTCGTAGGTAGTCGCCGTGACCGTTTCTATATTGGGCTTGGAATAGGTATGAAACCAGTTCCACGCATAGTCACCAAACGGATGCCTACCCGCGCTTTGCGGCGTACTGAGCAGCTTTGCTACCTTGTCAGCGAACTCCTGCATGGAGCTTGCGGTGATCCATCGTTTTTCCCCCGCTATCATAACGGGCTGATTTATTTTCGTTTTTGCCATCTCCGTATCACTTTCCGAGGATGGCGTGCAATCCGACTCTATGCGATTGTCAAGGTGCGGAAGCGTGGCCTGACATGGGCTTACTTCGTTGTTTTTATCATAGCACTCCTTGACGCTCTTTTCAATATAGGAAAGAAGCTGCGGGAGAAACGCTGCGGGGTCGCTGCTGATTGCGCCGCTGATTCTTTTCAAGTCCTCTGGGGATGGCATGAGGCATCACCTCCTTTCGCGGTAAATTTGTGAGCGGGTTATTTATCGGCGGTATTCAGAACAAGGTACCCATTGATGGCGTTCATGTGCCGATAGAACGCCGACCAGTCATCATCCGTCTTGATAGCGGCAAGATTTACCTTGATGAACTCCGTCAAAATGGACGGGGCTTTTTTCTTGTGGACAAGGCCGATTGCACGGGGGAACAATTCGGCAGCCGCCGTCTTTCGAGCCTCAAACGGGAGCGTGGATTTCTTTGCCCGCTTTAGATCGCGCAGCATAGCCGCGAACTCTGCGGGCTTCATCTCGTTTAGACTGGCAGCGATATTGCGGGCGTATTCGTCCACGAACTCCGGGCGAAGATATTTCGTGCCCTTTTCGGTGGTGGCATGGTAGCCACCTACAAGATAGTTTTTCGGCAGCGTGGCCGGGGCGGGGGTGTCTGTGGTGGTATCTGCGGTAATAGCGTCTACGGCGGGGGTCTGCTCGGCGGCAGATGTGGCGGTGGTTAAATCAAAATTGTCATTCATATTGATATGTCTCCTTTTTCTTCATCAATTATTTCTTGCACCCATGCGGGCAGTTCTGACCGCTTGGGCGGTGGTTGGTCGCCATCGGTGGCCGCGTCTATGCGGCCTTGGGTGTATCGATAGAGCTGTGATAGTATAGCGGCGTATTCTGACTTGGAAATTTCTACGCGCTGCACATACAGCTCCAAAAGTTGCTCCATTTTGGCGCGTGTCTTGCGCCCCAACATATTGAGCGAGCCGTAGCCGTTTAATAATGCGCCGAGGATAAAACGCTCGGTGTCGGTGGCCTTAAACTCGTCCACGCCGATTTGTGCCGCGTGAATGGCATAGACCAGCGGGAACGATATATCGTCGTAGGCCATGGCCGGGTCTAATGTCAGCTCCAAACGGGTCAGCGGATAATTGAGGCGGGCTTCTACCGTTTTATTGTAGAGCTTGACACGCCCCACCGTGGAGGACTTTGCACCAAGGTACTGTGTCCACTCCTGCCCGTGGCGGCGTTCAGAATAAGCGCGGCTGTCCTTGACTAAAAAGCAATCGAAGCGGTCAACAGGAATATCTACCGCAAGGTCAAAGCGCTTGACAATGCGGTGCATGGGGCGGGTGTTTCTTACAAGGAACAGCAGGAGCGTTTGAAATGCGGTGTGTTGTGCAACCTTGTTCGGATTGAAGTCAAGTCGGACACGTCCCCATTCGGTCTTTTTTCCGTTGAGCGCAGCGCCTAGCCAAAACGAAGTACCGTCCTGATGGGCTATGGTGAACTGATCCCGAAATGTGCCAATGCGGAAACTATCCCAATGCGTGACCTCCACGGCGTAGTGTACCGGCAGCGCGTCCAGCAGTTTCATAAGGGCTGTGCGGGCGGCGGGGGCGGATATGTAGAGGTCAAGCACGATGTTGTCCACGGAGAGGGTCAGGCCGCTTTTGGTTGCGATGGAGTTATGATAATGCAGTTTCGTAAATACCTCCGTTCTGTGTTCTAAAGTACGGTATATGCGTCCTACTAGATATAGGACGCCCCGCGTGGGGGTTGCCCGACGGCGAGGGCAGCAGCCTCCGCTGACGCTTTGGCGGCTCGCACCTGTGTCGTGCCCGTTACCAGAGGTACAACGTCACCGATGCATAATGAAAGTTAGGCTGCGCGGCAGGGGTTTCCTTTATATCACAAAAACGATACTGAAATTTTCCGGCGCGGGTGTACTCGCCGACAAGCCGCGCAAAATCCCGCACAGGAAATACATAATCATCCCTCAAGAGGAGTGTAGCGATGGCAGCATAGTGGTGTCCCGCGTCTGAAAATGTAATTTCCTGCGCAAACAGACCGAAATTTGCCAAGGCCAGCAAGAACAGCCCCACGGCTGCGGCTTCACGGGCGGGCATTTTCTCCACCTCCAATCAGGCTCGCCTGTGGCGCGACTATCACTGCGGCGGTGTTGTCCGCACGAAATCTGACGTCAACACGCAATGGGGGAAAGCCATAAGCCGCCGTGACAGCATCAATTTCCATTTGCAGGATGCGACGGACGGCGGCAGCAGGGCAAGCGCAGCCGCGGCTTAGACGCAGCAGAAAACACTAAAAGAAAACAGTGCGTCCGTTCATGGTACGGTGGGCGATTGCGGCGCGGGGGGTTGTAATTTGCGAAATGTCTGACACGCGGCGAATCATATTCGGGTCAGTTACAGCCATATTGTTCACGGCACGCGCCACAATTTCGGCGACCGTTAGATAGTCACATTGCATATTCTGCTCTGACATGGCGATAGCGTTGGCCTTGGCCTCGGCGCGGAGCTTGGCGTTCTCGCGCTCAAGATAGGCCGCATATTTTGCGCCCATCGACGCAAAGAAGTCAGCGACAGCGCGGAAAAACGCTTTTAAATATTCACGCACAGTTTTTTCCTCCAATACAATTACAATTTTTATTTCGCTCCCCTCGTCGGTGACGCTACGAATAGTGACATCGGAGGAGAGGTGCGGGGTTAGGGCGCTCCTAACCCCGCGGGTATCAACGGGCGGTGGCTCAGAGGGGCGACGGCCACGGTACTTGTAGCCGAAACCTCTTTTTGCGATGATCAACTCCACCGCGCCGTCAGGAAGTGGGCGGGGACGCAGCTCACGCAGAGGGTAACGCGGGAAAGAAAGCTGTGAGAGCGCGGGGTCATACCCGCAGGTGAGCCACGCCTCCATGAGTGCGGCTGCTGCCACTTGTCCCGTCATATAACAGTGTCGTCGTCGACGATGGTAACCGCCTTAACACGACCATCGCGGTCATAAAGAAAATTCACAACCTGACCCACCGTGGGGACAAAACCCAAAGCGGAGAGCTTCGCGGCGCTGAAAAACAGCTTACCAGCAAAACGTCCTTCGCCGCGGTCGGGGTCGAGCGGCTCGGTATAGTAAACGGCCTTTCCGGTAATAGTCTCGCCCTTATCGTTCTTGAAGTCAACCTCTACAACGCCTTCAACCGTTGCTCCATCCACATCTATCACCTCCTCTCTTAAACTCGGCGGCGGTCGTCCGCCCCGCCTCCTGTGAGCTCAGTATGCGCCCGCGGCGACGTTATGTCCTTGCCAAAAACGACAAGCTTTTACAAATTTCGTAGGAAGTCATCGATGACCTTGTTGATGTCCACGCCGTAAACAAAACGCATTGCGGCCAAAATTTGCAAATTAACATGGCGCTTGTCCTTGCCTGTCAGCGCGGCGATTTTTGAGGAATGCGCGATGTCACCAACAAATGGGAATAATTTCTTGCCTTATTTGTGGGACTGTCCGGCAGCTCGCGGAACGCAGCGTCAAACGCCTCCGAAATTTTTTCGATTTTAGCGGAGGTCTCCGCGGGCATTGCGTATCTGATGTCCTCAGGGTTGCAAACGGTTCTCGGCGCCCGCTTTTTTGGGGCGGGGGTTGAACGGTTATCGAGATTTTTGCTCATAATAAAAAACATCCTTTCGAGAAAGATGCTCCTTATTACCGGAATGCTCTGCGGAAAGACGGTGAGATTTTGAGGCAATGTATGTCACGGGATGGCAATGATGTCGCGGGTTGGGGGACTGTATCTCGCGGGACGGCAATGATGTCGCGTTTTGGGGAAATGTATACCCCAAGACGGCAATGATGTCGCGCATCAAGGGACTGATTGTGCGATTTTCGTAAAAAGCACAAAAAAAGACCGGGGGCGATTTGCCCACGGTCTCGAGGATTGAATATACACTTTCAAAAACGGTATTGGGAAAAGTGCGGTTATTTCAGAAAATCAAACGGCGACGAGCGACGGGGAAAGGGGGATGCAGATCATTTAGCATTACCCAATGATCTCATAAGACGGCTTCTCATATTCCTTCTCATCAAAGCCACCTTCCGGAACATCTGTAGCACCGGACCCATCCCTAATGTTTGCTGTTGGATCACCATTCTGACCGGTGCCATATTGACTTCCACCATAGGATCCACCATTATTACTTGGCCCGCCGGAAGGTTTCTGCTTAGTCTGGCCTCCTGTATTTCCTGTATTTACTGTGTTACTGGTGTTTCCAGAGTTATTTCCACTCTGATTAGTTCCACTAGAGGAACCCTTTTCAAGTGCTTCTCGCCAGGCTACATACTGATCAAATCCATCATCTGGAAGGATTTTGCCTTCATAACCTGCTCCTTTTACTGTTGACTCGATATAGGAGTAAACGTTAGCATCTACTTGAGTACCAATCTCTCGTGCAGGCAGTTTCATATAAAAGTCTTTGTACTGGTCTGCATATAGATTTGATTTTGCAAATCTCTCTGTGCCATACTCTTTCTTAAAGAGTGCATGGAGTTCTTCCTGAGTCAATTCCACCGGCTCTTGCTTTTCCTCTTCTTCCGTCACAACGGGGGTCAATTCCTCCTGCTCCACGGTGTCCTGTGGTTCTACGTCCTCGACGGGTTCTTTTTTTCCGCAGCCAAACAGAGAGAACACCAGCAGCACAGTAAATATAAGGGTCAATATCTTCTTGCTTTTCATACTCAACGCTCCTAATAGTATGGGGAATATTCCGCATAACAGTACAATAGTATTTTATGGGATAATAGGTAAAAAGTCAAGGAGTTACGCCCATGATTTCCTTTGCCCCATTGAGGAAAATACTATCGGAGAGAAAAATAAGCACCTATTATCTGCGGAACAAATGCGGTGTGCATAATCTCGATAGCAAAACGATACAACGGCTAATGAATGATGAGTCTGTCTCAACGTATACCATTGATGCGCTATGTAATATTTTGGGCTGCAACTTCACCGACATTATGGAGTTTCACCCGGATGAAATAAATGACGAGGACACCGAGCAGGGCTGATTTATCAGCTCTGTTTTTTTGTGGGGACGAGTAACACGACGGGTACTGTCCCGTCAAGGTCTGCACAAATTTTTGTTTCAAAATTTTGTTTGCGCGTGGCCTACGGCCAACCTTGACCGCGCCTGTCCCCTGTCGTGTGTGGTGAAATCAAGCAAAGCAAGCAAGCAGCTTTGCTAACACAACACATACACACGATGGAGGAACATACCATGAAAGAGACTACCAAAATGAGCCGAGCCGTCAGCCAGTTAGAGCATATCTATAACAGTCTGAACACGGACTTCTTTTCTGCGGAGCTGCCCGTGCCTATCATCACCGTGCAGAGCAAGCCGGGAACATACGGCCATTGCACCACCGCCAAGGTTTGGCAGCGTAAAAATGGCGGTGCGTATGAGCTGAATATTGCCGCCGAGGTTTTGAACTACCCCATTGAAGAAACGCTGGACACGATGCTGCATGAGATGGTACATCTCTACTGCCGGGAAAACGGTATTAAAGAGGTGAGCCGGAGCGGGAAGTATCACAACGGAAGATTTAAGGCGATAGCCGAAGCCCACGGGCTGACGTGTGTTCCCTGCGGTCAATACGGATGGAACACCACGCCGGGAGAAAACCTCGTTGAATATGCACTTTCAAAAGGATGGAATGAAATTCGCATCGGACGAAGCAGTGTTGTTCCGGGCGTTCGTGTGGGAGCTGCGGGAACGAGCCACGCGGGGGCTGCGAACGCTGGCGGTGAACGCAGACCCAGCAGCACAAGAAAGCTGATATGTCCGTGCTGCGGCAACAGCGTGAGGGCAACAAAAAGCGTGCGTATCATGTGTATGGACTGTATGCAGCAGATGAATGAAGTCTGATCGCGGCGGGTAAGACCCCCGAAAGGGGGTCTTGCTTCTGCCAACGGGAAAACATATACTAAAGCTGGGAGGGACAGACGATGAAAAAATATTTTGTGTATAAGGTGGCGGTGCTGTTGCTCTGCACCGCGTTATTGACTGGCTGCGGCCAAAAGGACAAGGCTGCCTTGCCGGAGGATTTCCCGATAGATTTTGTATTCAGCAGCGGTGCGGGAGCGTGGGCGACCTCTATGACGCTGGAACAGGACGGGGCATTTTCGGGGGAGTATTACGACGCTGATATGGGGGTCTATGACGAAGATTATCCGAATGGAACGGTTTATCTCTGTGATTTTTCGGGGCGGTTTTCGGATATTGAAAAAGTGGACGAATACAGTTATTCTCTGAGGCTGGCGGAGCTGGACAGCGATTATGAAGCCGGAAAAGAATGGATAGAAAACGGGACAAAAAATATATCCTCCGAGCCGTATGGCATGGAGGACGGGGACGAATTTATCTTATATCTGCCGGACACGCCGATAGATAGATTAGACGAGGAATTTTTGAGCTGGTGGCCGGGACGCTATGCGTTGGAGGGTCAGCCGGAAACGCTGGAAATGTACGGCCTGTATAATGTCAAAATGGGGTACGGGTTTTTTGAGTAGTTTTGAAAGTGTAGTTTCAAAATGGCTGGTTTCCCACTATTAAAAGGTATGCCCTGCGGAGCATAGGGGGAAAAGTTTCCCTTATTTTTTCCCTTATTAGCTTAATATTTGATGGTTTTGGATGGTACAAGATAAAATAAAGTATCAACGCAAACCGTTGATACATAAGGGAAAATGGTATTCAATAACACAAGATAGAAAACAAAAATGGCAATTCGAGTCCTGTACCGCGCACCATGGTCAAAAGCCCTGAAACCATCACGGTTTCGGGGCTTTTCGTTATTTTGGCGAATGATGCTGCTGGAATTATCTGGAAGATGCTCGAAAAAGTTGCAGAAACGGACTTTTCCGGATTTCTCGCCGCACAAAAAAACAGGCGGCCTCCCTGACCGGGGAGGCCGTCTGTTTTTACGTTTTCAGGTCATTCCTTGCTGTCCGTCCGGCACATGAGGTAATCCAGCGTCACATGGTACACATCCGCCAGCCTGACCAGTGCCTCCATATTCGGCTCACTTCTCGCCAGCTCATAGCCCGACAGTCATGCCCGCCACCCGCGCTGATGCCTTTTCAAATGCCCGCGTGAAGCTCTATCCAGGTACACAGGTCTTGCGGGTTGCCAACGAGTCAATCTTCCGTGCCGCCGGTTGGAAGCCCGTACACGCGAATATGACGTTTTCCGTCGACACCACATCACCGCTGTCGATTCATTGCATCGGGATGCTTTCACACATCAGTCTGTAGGTCTTTAGGGGTATAGTGCGGCGCTCCATCCCTTCGCCTACTGCCCACGGGAGCCGCATAGATGATGAATTCCTCCTTACCATCCAGTCCAAACAGCCGGCTGCAGAGCGAATCATCAAAGGCGGCCACCGTACATGTTCCCAAACCTAAAGCCGTGGCAGCGAGATAGTGATTCTGCCCCACATGCCCTGCATCTATCAGGATCGTGCGATGGGCGCGGATACCATACCGCCATTCTGCGCGGTATGGTACTACAGACCAGAAAAATACTACTCCTGCACGCGCCGCCCACTTCTGCTCCAGCAGGGCGGCGGAAATCGTTTCACTCATATTGTCTACCGCTCCTAATCCTTCCAAAGTATGCTCCATCGGCAGATAGTGGTACGCACCCGGCTCCAGCCCAGCCACATTGCGGCACAGGAGGTATGTCTCAAATGGATGACGGGCTCCTCCACTGGGTACAGTACGCATGGTCGCATAGTTCTCACCTTTTATACCGGTAACCCCTTGCCCCGCCCAGAGCAAATAACTCAACTGCTGAAGCGTCAGCGGCGTGTCTCCATAGCTGCGGTAGCTGCGGCGGCTGCGCAGCAGTTCGGTTAGATCACTTTCCGCCAGCGGCGTCGACTCCGGCTCCGGCAAGCGTATATGTGTCTCCGGCGTTGCTGCTGCGGCCTTCACTAACGGCGGCTGAGGCAACCGGAGCTCCTGATCGGACACAAACGCCGCGCCTATAGGATCCGACAAATCAACGCCGCGCAAAAAACCACGACCCTTTTTCACGATCTCATCCTGTAAGGTTTTGTCCAGCATCTTTTTCCCTTTCCGCATGTTGAAGAACAGGGTACGCCTTGAAAGGCGCACCCTGTTCTTTTACGCCATTTCCAGCAGATTGCGAAGCGCTTCGCGATAGATACGCCGTAAGCGCTCCATGTTGTTCAGCGTGATGTACTCATTCCCCTGATGTTCCCGATTTTCCTCTCCCGGGAAGTTCGGGCCGAAAGCGATAATATGATCCATAGCGCGGGCGTAGGTGCCGCCGCCAATGGCCAGCGGCTCCGACAAATCGCCCGTCTCGTCTCTGTACGCCTTCAAGAGCTGCTGCATAACTGCCCCTTTTTTGTCCAAGTAGACAGGCCGCATGGGATGTACCGGGGGGATCTCGAAGCCATAAACCGCCACAGCCCGGCGAATCGTCTCCACCAATGCATCTACGTTCTGATCCTCAGGATAGCGGATATCCACGGTGAATCGCACCGTGTCATTTTCCACACGAAGCATGCCTGCGTTGACGGAGAGTCTTCCACTGGCAGCTGAGGCACAGGCAATGCCTAATGCTTCACCGTACACATCCTCACCCATCAACGCCATATACGCCTTGGCCACCGGGATATTCTTCTCCGCTAACAGCTTCATCATAGCCGTGATGGCGTTTTCGCCGTTCCACGGCGCGGAGCCGTGCCCTGTCTTGCCTGTGGTCTCATAAGCCGCACCGTCCTCCGTTACCACAGAGCAGCTGTCCGGCACCACATTGGGCGCAACGCCACCCTCGCCGCTGCGAAGGCCGCTGCCGTTCTGCGGCAGCACCCAATCCATCACCAGAATTCCCTTTTCGCAGTAGATGGCGGGAAAATCCCCGTCAGGCGTAAAGCCATAGCTGATCTTTTCTTCTTCGGCCACATAGGCATCCATATCATACCAATCGCCGTTTTCCTCTGTCTGACCGAAAATCAGGCGGATACGCTTATTCATGGCCCTTCCCTTTTCGGCGTACTCCTGTGCCAGATCGTGAGCCGCATAGACACTGATGAGCATCGGACCCTTGTCGTCTAACGTACCACGGCCATACAGGCATCCGTTGTCAACAGTTCCGCCAAAGGGAGGATAGTCCCAGCCGCTTCCGGCGGGAACCACATCCAGATGCCCCAGTACGCCGATGATTTCTTTTCCCTCTCCAATCTCCGCGTAGCCGTAGCGTCCGCCTGCATTCTTTGTACGGAATCCCAGCTGCTCACACAGGGTCAACATATACTCCAGCGCTTTAGCGGGGCCTACACCGTAAGGGGTACCGTTTTCCCCGTGGTTAGCTACACTCTCAATAGATAAAAGTTCCTGTAAATGCTTTATCATTACATCAGCTCCTCCGCTCTCAGGCAGGCGACGCAATGTCCGGGTTCTATCTCCCGGAAGGGAATATCTTCCTTCGTGCAGGCTTCCGTCGCATAGGGGCAGCGCTGCGCGAATCGGCATCCCGGCTTGGGGTTGATCGGGTTAGTGACCTCGCCGCGTATCAGCTGCGGCTCTCTTCCGCGCATAGTAATGTCCGGCACAGGTATAGCGGACAGCAGCGCCTTGGTATATGGATGCAGTGGGCGCTTGAACAAGCCCTTGCTGTCACAGTACTCCACGCATTTCCCCAGATACATCACTGCGATCTGATTGGAGATATGCCGTACTACAGATAGATCGTGGGTAATGAACATATAGGTCAGGCCGCGCTCTTCCTGAAGATCCATCAACAGGTTTAGTATCTGCGCCTGAATGGACACGTCCAGTGCCGACACCGGCTCATCGCAGACGATGAAGCGGGGATTCAGCGCCAACGCACGCGCTACGCCGATGCGCTGACGGCGTCCGCCGTCCAGCTCATGGGGATATGCTCCGGACAGGCGGGAGGCCAGTCCCACTGTGTCCATCAGCCGTGCCACATCTTCATAAATATCCGCCTTATTTTTGTGCTGACCCGCCACCAGAAGCGGCTCAGCGATCAACTCCTGCACGCTCATACGGGGGTTCAGGCTGGAATAGGGATCCTGAAAGATCATCTGCATATCGCGGCGCACCCTGGCCAGCTTGTGGGCACGGCAATGGCTGATGTCTTCTCCGTCAAAGAGGATCGTGCCGGAGGTCGGCTCGTGAAGCCGCAGCACGGTGCGTCCCAAGGTGGACTTTCCGCAGCCGGATTCGCCCACCACGCCTAACGTTTCGCCTTTATTGATGTTCAGTGTAATGCCGTCCACAGCATGCAGCTTGGCGGTCTTGCTGATATCAAAGTATTTTGTCAGTTCCTTCAATTCGATCAGGGGTTGGCTCATGCTTGTCTCTCCTCTCCGTTGTACAGGAAACATCTTATACGCAGTCCATTTACGTCATACTGCTCCGGGTGACACTGGCGGCAGTGCTCCGTTGCATGGGGACAGCGAGGCGAAAACGCGCAGCCCTCAGGCAAATTCGTCGGATCGGGCATCATACCGTCGATGGGGTGCAGGCGCCGCTCATCCAATTCCAGATTGGGAATGGAGTTGAACAGGCCTACCGTGTAGGGATGGTGCTTATCGCCGGTAAATACCTGCTCCACCGTGCCGTACTCTATGATCTCGCCTGCGTACATAACAGCCACCAGATCGCAGGTCTGTGCCACGATACCCAGATCGTGTGTGATCATAATCATGGCGGTATTCAGCTTTTTCTTCAGCTCCATCATCATCGCCAGCACCTGCGCTTGGATCGTCACGTCCAGCGCGGTGGTCGGCTCGTCGGCAATCAGCAGCATAGGGTTGCAGGCCAGAGCCATAGCGATGACCACGCGCTGCTTCATGCCGCCGGAGAACTGATGGGGATAGTCCTTTTTCCGGCTGGCCATGATGCCGACCATTTCCAACACCTCATCCACACGGGACTCCAGCTCGGCTCGGGTATGTCCCTCGTTGTGCATCAAAAGTGCCTCAAGAATCTGGTCGCCCACCGTCAGCACGGGGTTCAGTGCTGTCATAGGATCCTGAAAGATCATAGAGATCTTCTCGCCGCGAATGGCCTGCAGCTGCCTGTTGCTGAGATAAGCGGGAGCAGGAACCTCCGCCGCAGGTGCCTCCAACGTTTCGCCCTCCGAAGTCTCCGGCACATGGGAAGCGATATAGTCCTCTTCAGAGACAGCTGCGCCGTCCTTATCACGGATAGCCAGAATGTCCTGTTCGTCAAACCAGATCGAGCCGCGGTTCGTGCGGGCCGTGCGCTCTGGCAGCAGCCCCATGATGGACAGTGCCGTCGTTGTCTTGCCGGCGCCTGTCTCGCCCACCAGTCCCAAGGTCTCTCCCTTATTCAGGGTCAGGGATACACCGTTAACGGCATGGACCGTTTCCAGATCGGTTTTATAATCGATCTGCAGGTCACGGATCTTCAGCAATACTTCACTCATTTTCCGTTCCTCCTCAATCCTTCAGCTTCGGGTCAAGAGCGTCGCGCAAGCCGTCGCCGGCCAAATTGAAGCTCAACGCCGCGATCACGATAAATATGCCGGGAATATACAGCAGGTGCGGTGCGGTAAACATATAGGTCTTTGCATCGGACAGCAGCGCACCCCATTCAGGAGCAGGCGGCTGAACGCCCAGAGACAGGAAGGAAAGGCCCGCAGCAGAGAGGATCATGTTGGCGACATTCATGGTGGTCGTCACAATAATGGGCCCCAGCGCATTGGGAATGACATATTTGAGGATGATGCGCATGTCGCTGGCGCCGTAGGATCTGGCGGCCTCTATGTAATCCTCATCTACGACGCCCAGCACCACGGAACGAACCAGACGCAGCATGCTGGGTACGCAGGAGATGGTAATGGCGATCAGCAGATTTCGAAGGCTTCCCCCCAACGCGGCCACCACAGCCAGACTCAGCAGAATAGGCGGTACGGTCATCACCACGTCCGTCAAGCGCATGATGATATTATCTACCCAGCCGCCGTAATAGGCCGCGATAGCACCCAGCAAGCCGCCGATGACCAGCGCCAGTACACTGGTGGAAACACCGATCAGCAGCGAATAGCGGGAGCCGTGGACAATGCGGGCAAACAGGTCGCGCCCCAGCTCGTCTGTGCCGAATATATGTGCGGCACTGGGGCCGTCCAGACGGTTGGCGCTTTGCGAAATGGCGTTTTCATAGGGGGTGATCACATCGGCAAAGATGGCGATGCACAGGACAAAAATCAAAAGACATAGACCCAGCATGGCCGTTTTGCTCTTGCGGAAACGGCGCCATATTTCCTTCATCTGATTGGTTTTCTTGCTCTTGCGGTTTCTCTTCTCGTTCATTTTCCGTCACCTCCCTGTCAGGCCTTGTATTTTGCTTTGATACGGGGATCGATGTACGCATAAAGGATGTCTACGCCCAGCATGACAAAGCAGAACAGCACCGCCAAAAACATGGTGGCCGCCATGACAACGGGCGTGTCCTTCTGCCGGATGGACTCAACGATCAGCATGCCGACGCCCGGCATACCAAACACCGTCTCGATGATGACGGCGCCGCCCAGGCTGCCGCCAAAATTCATACCCATGGACGTGACAACAGGCAGCAGCGCGTTACGCAGCGCATGCTTCCAGATCACTGTTTTTTCCGGCACGCCCTTGCTGCGGGCGGTGCGAATATAATCCTGCCGTATGGTCTCCAGCATGGTAGAACGTGTCAGACGCATCTCGCTGGCTGCTGCTCCCAACGACAGTGTGATTACAGGAAGAATATAGCCCTGCCAAGTGTCCACGCCGCCAAACGGAAGCCAACCCAGCTTCAGCGCAAAAAGTACCATCAGCATCAGACCCAGCCAGAAACCCGGCATAGCGGAAAGGAGCATGGCCAGTGTAGTCAGCGCGTTATCCAGCACGGAGTATTGCTTCACAGCGGAGATAATACCCAGCGCGATGCCTAATACAGAGCTGAGGAGCATGGACCATAATGCCAGCTGGAACGTGGTGGGAAAGCGCGAAAGGATGGAATCAAACACCGGCTTTCCGCTGCGGTAGGATGTTCCAAAGTCAAAGTGGAGAACAATTCCTTTCAGATAGTTGAAGAACTGCTCAAAGAACGGGAGGTCTGCGCCAAGCTTGTGGTTCAGCGCGGCGATGTCTTCCGGCTTGGCGGTAATGCCAAGGATCAGCGTGCCGGGATCTCCGGGAGTCAGGTACATAATGGTAAACACCAGAAACACCGCTCCCAGCAGGACAGGAATCGTTAGGAGTATGCGTTTGATAACGTATTTGTACATATTTCTTCCTCCTTGCGGATCTGTCGAGGGATCAGTTTCACGACGCGGAGGCATCAGCGCCGCAGCTGCCCTTCGTTTGTATTTCAAAGCATAACCCATCTTGTAAAGTTTGTCAATTATTTTATAAAATTTTTCAAAAAGATATTGCAAAATCTATAAACATTTGATAACATACACTCGTGTAGTAAAATCATCGCTAACCGAGGCGGCCTCTCTGCAAGGCAGTACTTCCTGCGGCAGC
>ERZ791830.1341-NODE-1341-length-15934-cov-3.113420_pt1 | contig 15934 bp, 10 predicted proteins | sample MGYA00509945_ERZ791830 | MGnify/ENA primary metagenome ERZ791830 (study PRJEB30046, sample SAMN00792021) | human gut metagenome | study: EMG produced TPA metagenomics assembly of the A metagenome-wide association study of gut microbiota in type 2... | reverse complement strand
TCAATTTAGTTGAATATTTATTTGGTGATGGTAGTTTACTTACTAAAATAGTTTATGTATTAGTATTTATATCTGGTCTTATAGAGATTGGTATCTATACTAAAGATTTAGACTAACTGATTATGAATATAATTCATAGTCTTTTTTTATACAATAAATTTTATTTTCGAAACTACAGGTTCGAAAATACCTCGGAAGACTACAGGCTGAAGAGGAAATAAAATAAATGATAATTTTAACTTATTAATCAAGTTATATAGATTTTTTCCATAATATATAGTATAATTAAATAGGTGATATTTGTGAATTACAGAACTAATTTCAATAGTAGTTTTGCCAATCGTGGTATGGCTCTTGAAAATGACATCAATGAAACCAATAAATATTATCGAGAATATGATATAGCTTTAGTATATAAGAAGCCTACTCCTATTAGGATAACTAAAACTAATTACCAGAATATGCGAGTTACTGATGGTTTCTTTGAATGTCCATCTACACTAGACTATAATGGAGTATATAAAGGTTATTATATAGAATTTGATGCCAAAGAAACAAGAAGTAAAACAAGTTTTACTATCAATAATATTCATAATCATCAAATAGAATATATAAAGAAAGTAATAAAACATGGTGGTATAGTTTTTTTAATAGTAAGATTCACACTATTAGATAAAAATTATATATTAAAGGGAAAAGACTTAATTCAATTTATAGATAGTAATGATAGAAAGTCTATTCCACTATCCTACTTTGAAGAAAATTGTTATAAAATAGATATAAAATATGCACCTAGATTAGATTATATTAAATATGTAGATAAGATGATTAAAGAACTATGAATATAATTATTGCATTATTATTTATAATTATAACAATTTTAAGTATTATTGTATTTAAAGTAAAAGGATTGTTTACTCTATTAATTAGTATTCCACTAGTTATTATGTACTATAAAGCTAGCGATATAATTAAATTATTAAAAAAGAAAGAAAGGGAAAAAAATGATAATGTAAATTTATCAGAAAGAAAGGAAGTTGAATTTGTGAGCTCTAGAGATAGAAAAAAAGGGGTTAAGGTTGAAAAGAAAGAAAAGAAAACTAAAAGTAATAATAATGAAAGTAAAAGCAAAAGTAAAAAGAAAATTAAGGTAAATATCAAACCTACTCGTAGTAGAGATAATAGAGAAAAGAAAAAAAATATTGGTGATAAAAAGGGTATTGGCAAAAAAATACTTACTATTATATTAGGACTTGCTATATTTGGTGTCTTTGCTGCGATGGCTTTTATGATTTATATTGTTATAAGTACTGGTAATTTTGATCCAGAAGCATTAAAGAATCAAGATCAAACAGTAGTTTATGATAAAGATGGTAATATATTTGCTACTTTAGGTGCAGAAAAAAGAGAATCTGTAGAATATGATGAATTACCTCAAGTATTAATTGATGCTTTAATTGCTACTGAGGACTCTAGATTCTATGAACATAATGGTGTTGATATGGCTAGATTCTTAAAAGCAACTGCTCTTAATTTAATGGGTAAAGATGATGCTGGTGGTGCTTCTACTTTAACAATGCAAACAGTTAAAAATAATTTAACAAAGAAAGATAGTAAAGAAATTAAAAAAATAATTAGAAAATTTCAAGATGTTTATTTATCTGTATTCTTTATGGAAAAGAAATATAGTAAAAATGAAATATTAGAAATGTATGTTAATGATAGCTGTTTAGGTGGAAGAATATATGGTGTTGGAGAAGCAAGTAAATATTACTTTGGTAAAACTGTTTCTGAACTTAGTTTACCAGAAGCTTCACTACTTGCTGGTATGTATCAAGCTCCTAATAAATATGATCCATATAAACATCCAGAAGCTGCTGAAAAAAGAAGAAATACTGTTCTTACTCTTATGGTAAGACATGGTTATATTACTGAGGAAGAAAAAAATATGGCTACTGATGTTAGTATTGAAAGTATGCTAGCAGGTGGTTCCGGTCTTGGAGAATATGAAGGTTACTTAGATACAGTTATTCAAGAAGTAAAAGATAAAACTGGTGATGACCCTTCATTAGTATCAATGAAAATATATACTGCTCTAGATAGAAGTATTCAAGATGGTATTAATAAAGTACTTAGTGGTGAGGATCATACTTGGGCTGATGATTCAGTACAAGCAGGTATTGCTATTACTAATGTTAATGATGGTACAATTGTTGCTATTGGTGCTGGTAGAAATAGAACTGCTGGTGACTGGAACTATGCTACTCAAGCTTTAAGGCAACCAGGAAGTACCGCTAAACCAATATTTGATTATGGTCCTGGTTTTGAATATAATGATTTTTCTACTTATACTCTATTTAATGATGAACCTTGGACTTATACTAATGGACCAGAAATAGGAAACTGGGATGGTTCTTATCAAGGATTAATTACATTAAGACAAGCTCTTAGTGTATCAAGAAATATTCCGGCGTTAAAAGCTTTTCAACAAGTAGATAAGAAGAATATTGTTACATTTGTTAATGGTTTAGGAATTGATGTTGCATATAGTACTAAATCGGAAAACTATAAGAAAAATGAAAATAATGGTTCAGATAATTTAATTAATGAAGCATATTCTATTGGTGGTATGTCATATGGTGTAACACCTCTTGATATGGCTGAAGCTTATGCAGCTTTTGCAAATGGTGGATATCATATTGAGACACATGCTGTTACTAAAATAGAATATCGTTCTTCTGGTAAAACAGTTGATTTTAGTGTCGATAAAGAAAAAACAATGGCAGACTCTACTGCTTACTTAATGAATAATGTTTTACAATATGCAGTTGAGCACGGATTTAATGGTGGTGCTAGAGTATATGGTTCTACTGTTGCTGCTAAAACTGGTACCTCTAACCTATCAGATGATGTATGTAGAGCAAAGGGAATTCCTATAGGAGCAGTAAACGACTTATGGACTGTAGCTTATACTCCTGAATATTCAGTTGCTTTATGGTATGGTTATGAAAAAGTTGATAAAGATCACTATTTAGGTGGTGCTAGTGCTCCTAAAGATGCTGTTATGCGTTCTGTTATGAAATATGTACCAAAAACTACTAAGACTTGGGAAATGCCTTCTTCAGTAGTAGCGGTTACTGTTGAAAAAGAAACATGGCCTGCTAAACTACCTAGTGAATATACTCCTGATGATATGAAAATAACAGAATATTTTAAAAAAGGTACTCAACCTACTGAAATATCTGAAAGATATGCTAAATTACCTGATGTTACTAATTTAAATAGTTCTAAAACTATTGGAGGATATAAATTAACTTGGAATTGGAAAAAACCTGATGTATTAGATGATTCTTATTTAAGTAAATACTTTAGTCAATCAGTATTTGGTAAACAATCTGGTAGTTATTTACAATCTAGAATTAATTATAATAATAATACTCTAGGTGGTATTGGTTTTGGTATATATGTTAAAAATAACTCTGGTAGTTTAGAGAGAATAGCCTTTACTACTGATAATGAATATACTTATGTTCCAAGTAGTGTTGGAGATTCTCAAGTAGTAGTAAAAGCCGAATATAAATCATTTAAATCAAATGCAAGTAATGGTGAAGAAATATCTGTAAAAAGTGATGGTTCAATATTAAAATTAAGTGTTACTTTAAAAGGAAATAATCCTCTTGAAGTAACCAAAGGAGAATTTAAAGATCCTGGTGTAACCTACACTAGAAATGCAAAAATAACTTATGAAATAAATAATAATAGTTATAGTAATGTATCAGATCTAGAGTCCGCTATTAACAGCTTAGACACTGGTACATATACCCTTACATATAAAGCAACATTAAATGGTGAATCTGCTACTGCAATAAGAAAAATAATTATAAAATAGAGAGAATTGCTTCTCTCTATTTTCTTATATATTTATAATAATAATCTGAACTTTTCTTTAATTCCTTATTGAAATTATCCAATCCTATTTCTTCGGGAATTGTTTTTTTACTTGAAAACAAATTAGTTCCAAGTCCTAGTCTATCACCTTCAATTGATACTCCTAAGGCCGCTAATGTGGTAGGAAACATATCCATTGTTGTAAATACCCTATTCTTATTATTTACTGGTAATACTCTTGAATTAATGAAAGCATTGTATACTACTCTATCATAATTATTATCGATATTATAGAAATTTTCTTGCATTGTCGGATGATCTCCTGTTAAAACAATAGTGGTATTTTCGTAAAAATCTTGTTCTTGAATCCAAGAGATAAATTCCGCTATCATACTATCAGAACAGTAAAATGAATTAGCATAAGCTTCACTAAAGATAGTATCACAACTCTTATCTAAGTAACCATCAGTAAAATGGGTGTCTGCTGTTAACATTGTAAAATTAAATGGTTTACTATCTTTAGATATTTCTGTTAAATATTCTTTAGCATAAGTAAATAACTTACTATCTTCATAACCCCACCACTCATGATAATTACTATCTATTTTTCCTTCTTCTACTGCTGTATAATAATCACTTATTATATAACTATGATTACTAAAGTATGATCTTCTGCCACCAAAGTTAGCATCAGAGCCCATTAATAAATAATTATTATATCCTTCCATAGATAAAATATCACCTATCGTAGTAATATTATTAAAACTTGTGCTATTGCTACTACTAATATCGTTTATTTTCACTTTAAGAGGAATACCAGCAGTTTGGGCTATCATGGCCGCTACTGTCCAACTAGTACCATATGATTCTCTAGCTCCTCCAAGTAAATTGGTATTAGAAAAATTAATATTGTTAAGTGCTATATTTTCTAAATTTGGTGTTACTGATATATCAAATACGCCACCATTCTTTTTACTGATATTAGTCATTTCTGTTGACTCTAAAAATATATATATTAAGTTCTGCTTTTTTTCAGGAAACTTTATTTCAACTTCATCAGGTTTGATATAATAGTCTTTAAATAAATCAGTATTTCTTAAACTATTAAATGCATAATCAAAGAATCCTACTGTTATACCTAAATATATAATAGAGGCCGCTAATAAAATTCTACTATATCTTTTTATATTTTTTATTGGCAGAAGAACAAGTTCTTTTTTTTCTTTATTTTTCTTAATATCTATACTGACTTTACGATCAAAATTTAATGTAGGAAGTATTAGTAATATATTCAATATGGTAAATAATATAAAACCATAAAATATTATAATAGCAATAGATACTACTGAAGTACCATTCATTCCCGCTACCTTAATTAGACTATAGATATATTGATCAAAACTAGCATTATGGATATTTTGACTTAAGTAAAAAGAAAAGACAATAATAGCATTAGCAATAAATATTAGTATATATTTTTTTAAATTTATTTTTTTCATTTTCATCACCTAAAAACTGTACTAAATATAGTACAGTTATAATATACATTAATCTATTTAATTTGTCAAATTTTATTCTTCCATTAGATATTTGACAATGTTACCTAGTTTAATGGCATGTGATCCTTTAAACAATACTGTATCTCCTTCATGGAGTAATTCTTTTATTTTTTCGTGTGATTCACTTTCGTTATTGAAATGATAATAATTTGTATAGTTATTTTCTTCTAAATATTTGTCAGTATATTTCGTATCAGTACCAATGGTTACTATAATATCTAATTTATTTTCTAAAAGCAATTTACCAATATTTTCATGTATTTCTTTATTATAATCACCAACTTCAAGAATATCTCCTACTACGGCTATTTTTCTTTTAGATGGTTCTTTTTCTAATATTTCTAATGATGATTTAATGGCATCTAATGATGAATTATATGTATCATCAATTATAGTTACACCATTCTTTGTCTTTTTGAATTCTAATCTATTTGATGTAAACTCATTAGTCTTAATTCCTTTTTGAATATTAGGAATAGATATATTACAAAGTTTTCCTACAACATATGCTACTAGGCTATTATAAATAAAGGCTGTATTATTAATTGGTGAAGTAATCTTATTATTCTCTACTATAAAGGTACTATTATTTATATCTTTAGCCATATAATCACTTTTATTATCAATACCTATAGTTATTACTTTATTTAATGACTTTATATAATCTAGATTGTTATGCATTATATCATTATCGTTATTTATAATTAGTGGTCCATTTAGTCCTTCTATTATTTCTAATTTAGCTTTCATGATGTTTTCTCTTGAACCTAAATTACCTATATGAGCAGTTCCTATATTAGTTATTACCCCAATAGTAGGTCTTGCGATGTCGGTTAAATAAGAAAGTTCTCCAAAGTGATTCATTCCCATTTCTACTACTAAAATATCTTCATCAGTTAATTTTAATATTGTAAGAGGAAGACCAATATGATTATTATAGTTGGCTTCTGTTTTTAATACTTTGTATTCGGTACTTAAAACAGCCGCTATCATATCTTTAGTAGAAGTCTTTCCTACACTACCTGTTACTGCTACTACTGGAATATTATATAAACTTCTTTTATACTTAGCAAGAAGCCCTATTGCTTTAATAGTATCTTCTACTTTAACAATGGTTTTATCTTTATACTTATCATCTACTTCATCAATGTTATCTAGAATACATACACTAGCTCCTTTATCTAAAGCATCTTTATAAAATTTATTGCCATCAAAAGATTCACCTTTTATTCCAATATATACATCATCTTTATTTATTAATCTAGTATCTTTAGAAAAATTATTAAGTGGTAAATTGATGTCACCACATAATAATTTTCCATTACATACTTCTATTAAATCTTTTACATATATCATAGTTACACCTCTTATTTTAAACTATTCATTTATATCTTTAATTATACTATCTATATTAGATAGTTTATCATCTATTTCACTTAAAGAAATTTGTTTTTTTTCTACTACTATTTCTTCAGTTACTTCTTCTTTATCTTCTTTAGATATTAATTCACTTACAATATAAGAATCTATTATATGATCTTTTATTATATATGAACCATTACTATATCTATCCATAATAGATATTTCTGTTAGTTTTACTATTTTACTATAATCATCACTTACTATACCTATTTGATTCTTACTATTTATAATATAGGCCTTTATTATCTTACTTGGATTACTCTTTATTGTCTTCATAAGTAAGATTCCTCTTTTAGCTCTAGAAGTCTTTTCTAACTCAGTTAGGCGCATTCTTTTAGCAGTTCCTTTATCAGTAAGTATTGTTAAATATTCACTAGCAACATCAAATAATATGCCACTTACAACATAGTCATCTTTTAAACTAATAGCTTTAACACCTGCTGCTTTAATACCAACAACTGGTACTTCATTTATATCATACCATAATCCATATCCGTTTGAAGTGGCTATGAATACATTAGATAATGTAGAATCAGTAACAGATATTACTTCATCAGTACCCTTAAGATTCATCATCTTAATTGGTTTACTATATCTTTGTACTTTAAATTCATTTAATAGTGTTCTCTTAACCATACCATTCTTAGTAAAACTTGTTATATATCTTTCTTCATCAAAGTTATATACTGGTATTGAGTTAATTACTTTTTCTTCTGGACTTAAACTTATAATATTACTGATATGTTTACCAAGTTCTTTCCATTTTACTTCTGGAATATCATATACTGGTAAGTATAAATAGTTACCTAAATTAGTAAACAATAATAATGTATCAGTAGTAGTAATATTATATAAACCTGTTACGTAATCATTTTCTTTTAAAGTAGTCTCTTCTTCTTTGGCAGTATTATAACTTCTTTGGGGTACTTTTTTAATGTATCCTTCATTAGTTACTACTACTACTACTTGTTCTTTAGGTATCATTCTTGTAGTATCAACTTTTATTTCTTCTACTTCTTCTCTTATTTCTGTTCTTCTTGGTATTCCGTATTCCTTTTTTATCTTTCTTAAATCTTCTTTAATTACTGAATTAAGTTTATCTGGATTAGTAAGAATTTCTTCATATAATTTGATTTTTTCTTCTAATTTTTTCATTTCTTCTTCAAGTAGAACAACATCTGTATTAGTTAGTCTATATAATTGTAAATTAACTATAGCTTCTGCTTGTTTATCAGTAAAATCGTATTCTTTAACTAAATTTACTATGGCATCTGCTTTATTCTTGCTTCTTCTAATTAGGGCTATTACTTCATCTAATATTGATATTGCTTTTACTAAACCTTCCATTATGTGATAACTTGCTTTAGCTGTTTTTAAATCATACTCAGTACCTTTATATACTATTTCTTTTTGATGAGCTATATAAGCATCTAATATACCAAGTAACCCTAATTGCATGGGTCTACGATTAACAATAACGACATTGTTAAAGTTATAAGATACTTGTAAATCAGTATTTTTATAAAAATAATTTAAGATATTATTAGCATCAGCATCTTTCTTAAGTTCTACTGCTATCTGAAGACCATCTTTATCAGATTCATCCCTTACTTCAACAATACCATCTATTTTCTTATCTATTCTTATTTCATCCATTCTTTTTACTAATAGTTGCTTATTTACTTCATATGGTATTTCATCAATAATAATCTTATTTTTCTCTATCTTAGTCTTAGCTCTTATAAATATTTTTCCTCTTCCTGTTTCATAAGCCTTCTTAATTCCATCTATGCCTAGTGCTATACCTCCAGTAGGAAAATCCGGTCCTTTGATATAATTCATTACTGTATCTAATCTAGAATTTGGATTATCTATTCTAAATACAGTAGCATCAATTACTTCTCCTAAGTTATGAGGTGGCATATTTGTAGCATAACCAGCACTTATACCAGTTGTTCCATTTACGAGTAAATTAGGAAATCTACTTGGTAAGACAGTCGGTTCTAGTAATCTATCATCATAGTTCGGAGCCATTGGTACAATACCTGTTTTATCTATATCACGAAGTAGTTCTCCTGCTATTTTTGATAACCTTGCCTCAGTATAACGACTAGCAGCAGGACTATCGCCATCTATTGAACCGTTATTACCTTGCATTTCTATAAGTGGTGCCTCATTCTTCCACCACTGACTCATTCTAACTATTGCTTCATATATTGAACTATCACCATGAGGGTGATAATTAGCCATTACTAGTCCTACGGCATTAGCACTTTTCTTAGTAGGCTTATCATAGGTATTTCTTTCTTTATACATTGAATAAAGAATTCTTCTTTGAACTGGTTTTAAACCATCTCTAACGTCAGGGATAGCTCTATCTTGGATTATATATTTAGAATATCTTCCAAAACTTTGTCCCATTATATCTTCAAGAGAATAATCATATATTTTCTTTATTATATCTTCCATCTATATCACCATATTTATTATATAGTATTTTTCCTTATTTTTCAAGGGCTTGACAAAAGATTTACATAATTAAAGGCCATAAAATAATATATATTTTATGGCCTTTAATTTTACCATGATTCATTAATAATAGTATTAGAATTATTAACATAATTAACATTATTAGCATAATTAGAAGTAATAGTACTTACGGCAAGAGCATCTTTAATAACAATAACATCACTAATTGTACCCACAAATAAATTATTAGCAGAACCATCAGCACTTGGATCTGCTCCAATGTATATTGGTGTAGTTGAAGTCTTAATAGATCCACTTAACGACTTACTTGCTACTAGAGTACCATTCAAATATAACTTTTGAGTAGTCCCATCATAAGTTCCTACTACAACATACCATGTATCAGTAGAAAGACTAGATGATGAACTAGAATTAATTGTAGAATAACTAGAACTACTAGAAGGCATTATATCAAAGTATAATTTTTTATCACTACTTACATATATATCAAATCCAGCTGATTCAGTATTAGCAACCAATTCCATGTAATCAGAAGGAAAACTCTTAACTTTAAATCTTACTACAACACTTAATTTAGAACCTAACGAAGTATTAGCAAAACCCTTAGTTAAATAAATATTAGTTCCATCAAAATATTTACCTCTATATATAGAATTCTTAACAAGAGTAGGACTATTTAATGAAGTAGACTTTGCTTTAACTAAAGTTTTTGTATTAGTATAAGTAGTTGTACTAGGTGTACTTTTACTAAAATATGTTGCTATAGTACTAGCTCCAATTGCCTGATCAATAACTGATACTTCTGATACATAACCAGGAAAATACTCTCCAGAAGCACTACCACCAGTATATGGATCAGCCGCTACCGCTATTTGCACAGGGGTCGTTTTAATACTGCCTGAAGTTGTTGTACTTCCCACTAAACTTCCATCCAAATATACTTTAATCGTCGTACCGTCATATGTTCCAACAGCAGTATGCCACTCACTTAATGAAACAGCACCAGAAGAAGCAGCATATACATAATCAGAACCAGTCGTAGTACGAATACCAAATTTTAATTTCTTGTCAGTGTCTATGACAAGCCCAAAACCACCAGTCTCCCAATTAGCTACTATATCAGCAAATTTAATAGGATAATCATCTATTTTAAATTTAGCTATAACAGACACACTACTACCAAAATCATAATAAGCAAAATCTAAATTTTTATAACTAGTGTAACCATTAAAATATTCACCAACTTGTGATGAAGTTACTGTATCAGCACTTAACTGATATGGTTCATCACTTGTACCAGTACCCTTAGAAATTACTATATCTGGATTTAAATAAACTGTTGGATATATAGCATTAGCATTATAAGCAACAGAACCATAATTACCAATACCAGTTGTATTGACAAGCCACGGATCATATTGATTACCAGAATAAGGAGTAATTAACCATGCCGATCCAGATTTAAATTGTGTATATAACCAATTATTATTTTTACAATTAGTACTACTATAACTATTAATATTAGAACTACATAATAAACTACTACCATTACCAAATGCCGCAGCATAAGCATAGTCAGAAGCATATGGTAAAGCAACCTTCCCCTGCCACATTGTAGTATGACCTGAATAAACAGCAGTTCCCCTTTCAGAAGTATATAACTGATTTGCATATAGAGTTTTACTACTAGTTCCACCTAAATTCCAATTAGCACTGGCTATCATATATCTTGTAATATTATTTTTTAAACCAGTAGTAGTAAAACTACAAGATTTAGTACCATTATCTGCTCCAGCATAACAATAACCACTACTAGCATTATAGTATAAACCACTATCAACTTTAAGATTATTTCTAAGTTCATAAAAGCCAGAATTCATAAGTTTCATTAACCTAGCATTAGACCAATCACTTTCACCGTATGCAGTACTTGCACCAGATGAAGTGTTCTTATTATCCCAAGCATAAGTCCCAATACTACCACTTCTAATTAATTTAAGTTTACCATCAAATACTCCAATTATTCTCCATTTTTCACATGAAGATGAATTTTGACTATTATAACTATTACAATTAAAATAAACATAATTATTAGGATCTGCACCATAATATCTAATATTTCCATTAGTAGTAGCACCACCCTTTTTATCATTCATAAGAGATACATTAGTAGCATAATTATATGAAATACTATTATTAGTTACTGTTGTTTTAGCGGAAGTTTCATATAAATTAGTTATATATTTAGCAGCTTGTTGATTTATTATATTTTCTGGTAAAGTTTGGTTAGGATAGATAACCATTGAATCTGCTAGTGTAATACTTTTTTTACTACTTGCAACTCCTATTGTAATAGTAATTTGATTACTAGTTTTATTTCTTATATTAACTATTCTACTTTCATTACTAGAGACATTTAATGTACCACTTGGAACACCATTTATACCAAAATCAACACTATTATCACTAAAATTATTTAAATACCATATGGCAAAGTTAACTGTACTATTTGAACTATTAACTATCTTTATAGTCTTGGTAATAGTGTCATATGGTTCAATAACAATATCAATAACATCAAAAACGTCATCATCGCTTGTCAAAGTAGTTGATAACGATATTGGATTATTTATTTCTGCGGAAGTTGTAAATATAGCATAAGTAGAACCAATTGCTAATCCGAGCAACCCGACAGTGATAGTTGCAATTAAATAAATTGTTTTAAAATTTATTCTCTGTTTCATTTTTACCTCCTATTTCAAAATAAAGTCTATAACACTATTAATATCTATTTTAGATATATGTATTAGAATTGCTGCCATGGCTAGAAATGGTCCAAATGGTATTAGATTATCTTTTCTGCTAAGCAATAAATATATGGCTATTGGAAATGCTATAAACGTTGCTAGAAAGATATTACATATTGATAGTGGATAACCTATCACTAAGCCAAATAAGAACATTAACTTTATATCTCCTCCACCCATACTTTCTCTTTTGAAAAGGTGGTCTCCTATTAACTTGATAACGTACATTGTTATAAAGGCTAAAATAGCTGATAAAATTTTATTAACGGTAAATTCTAAACCAAATAATGATAAATATAATATTATTATTATTATACAAGATGATGCTATTATTTCATCTAATATTATCATGTATTCAATATCACTTATAATTACTACTATTAAGGATGATATAAAAATTAAACTTATTATTAATTCATTTGTAAAACCAAATGAATGATATGCGGTACAATATAAAGCTCCTGTTACTATTTCTACAATTAAATAACTAATTGGTATTCTGGTATGACAACATCTACTTTTACCCTTTTGAATAATATAAGATATTATAGGTATTAATTCATACCATTTTAGTTTGTGATTACAATTATGGCAATGACTTCTTGGATATATTATTGATTCGTTATTAGATAGTCTTACTGCTAATACATTTAAAAAACTACCCATAATACTACCAAAAATAAATATTATTATATAAATATACAATTCCATATTATCACCTATAATATATCACTATACATACTGAACATAGGGATAAAAATAGCCATAAGTATTACTCCTACTATTACAGCAAGTAATATTATCATAACAGGTTCTATTAGGCTTTTTAATCGTTGAACTAAGTTTTTTTGTTCTTCTTCATAATAAACTGCTACATTTTCCATCATCGGTCCTAATCTACCTGTCTTTTCACCTGTTAATAGCATTTCATAAGCTATTCTAGGAAAAGCCCACTGATTTTCAAAAGCTTTTGATAATCCTGATCCAGTACTTAAGTTTGTTACAGCTTCTTTTATTATACCTTTATATATTTCATTATTAGTAACTTTTCCTAACATTTCTATACTATCTGTTATAAATACATCATGTTTTATTAATGATGAAAATGTCTTAGTAAACATTATTACTTCATTATCTATTAATACATCTTTGATAACGGGAATATGCATAGCAATATATTGAATCACATATCTAAATTTGCGAACATTCTTATATAATGATATTATTATAATTATTATAGCTGCTAATGCTAATACAATTTTTATTATATTTTTCTGGATAAAAGCACTTAAAGATATTAGAAATACTGTTATACCCGGAAGTTTTGATCCTAATTGTTCAAATATGCTTTCAAATTGAGGGACTACGAATATTAGTAAAAAAGTTAAAACGATTATTGCTATTACTAAAACAACACTTGGATATGTTAGTGCTGATATTATTTGTTTTCTATTGGAATCTGCCGTTTTGTAATAAGCTGCCATATCATCCAATGTTTCTGTTAAATTTCCAGTAAGTTCTGATGCTTTAAGCATGTTTATTAATAATTTAGGAAATACATTACCTTGTCTAGCTAATGCTTCACTAAAATTAGCACCAGTATTTAATTCGTAACTTATTCTTTTAAATAGTTCTTTATTTTTCTTTTTATTTGTTTGCTTTTCTAATATAGCTATTGTATCCGCTAATGTTATACCTGATTTTATATATGTCGATAATTGGGTTAAAAAGAATGTTAATTCTTTATATCGCATTTCATTAGAAAAAGTCAAAAATTTCCCTATCTTTGTTATCTTGGTTGGTTTAATTTCTGCTATTTTATATCCTTGTACTGTTAGAAAGGATTCAACATCTGATTTCCTAAAAGCATCAAAATATCCTTTTATTTGTTTTCCATTTTTATCAAATGCTATGTACTTATATCTTATTTTTTCTTTGGATACAACTTTATTGCCAGAAACTACTACTTTATTATTAAAAGTTGGAGTTGTATTATTAAGAGGTTTATTATTCATATATTATCACCTATTCTATAATTTATTATAACATACTTTAATTCTTTTTTTAACATTTTTTTGGTATTTTCATATATTATTTTAGAAAGGGGTTATTATATATGTATGGAAATTATATGGGAGGTCCCTTTATGATGCCAAACGTATCATATGGTCCAATGTTAAATTCTACTATGACTAGGGGTGCTTCTTTAGGTTCTGGTATTCGTTCTTTATTAGGACTTGGTAACGCTCGTAATTTTGCTGGAGGAGTTTCTCGAGGTATTAATTGGTCTTCACTTCTTAATAATACATCTAAAACATTAAGTGTTGTTAGAGAAGCTATTCCTATTGTTAAGGAGGTAGGACCTATGATGAATAATATGAAATCAATGTTAAAAGTTGCTTCTGTTTTTAAAGATGCTACTGATGTTAATAATGAACATAAAACAAATAATAATATTAATAATAATATAAAAAGTACTACTGATAATTTTAATAATCAAAGTAGTACTGAAAATAATATTATGCAAAATGAGCCAAATTTCTTTTTATAAGAAATTTTTATTTTACTTGTTTCATATCTAATTTGTTATATATTAATTTTATTATTACATAACTTATAGATGTATATACTATTGTCATTATAATGCTATGAGTTATTATGTTTCCTAGTAAAATCAAACTATATGTTTGACTTGTTTCTAAATTTAATATTATAAAGGATAATAAATGATATAGTATTATACTTATTATGCTAATTACATTGATTGTAAATATATTATCTGACATATTTGTATTCAAAATTTTTATTACTAATGCAATTAGTAGAAAGAAAACTACATTTAATAATAATGTTGATGTATATAGTATATCAAACAAAGCTCCAAATATTATTACTAATGTATAATATTTTTTTTCATTGGCAAAATATGGGTATATAACTACTATAGCTATTATTGTATAAATTGTAGTAAAATAACTGATATTTCCTAATGTAGCAGGAAAAATGCTTGCCATAACATTTTCTAAAATAAAAGACACAACTAAATAGATAATACTTACTATCACTTACTATCACTCTTTCTTTTTAAAATGCTTACATAGTTGATATCATTAAAGTCTGCTGATGGTTTTACTTTTATTATTTTAGCTAAGTCATAGGAATCAGTAGTTATTTCTTCTACTATTCCTATTAAAATTCCTGTAGGAAACACTCCTCCAAGTCCAGATGTATAAACATAATCACCAATATTTACATCTTTGGTATTACTTATTCCTTCTAATTCTAAAACGTTTTTATTATAATCATAACTATTAATTAATCCATATAAATTATTATCGCCATTACTTATATGAACAGATATTTTATTACTAGTATCACTAGTTGTTATTAGTCTTACATCTGAAGTAAAGGTTGAAGTTTTTATTACCTTTCCTATTAAACCTTTAGAACTAATAACAACCATATCTTTTTCTACTCCATTATATGTACCTTTATTTATAGTTATTTTGTTGTGCCAATATCCTACATTTCTACTTACTACTGTGGCATTTAAATATTCATAGTCTGATAGTGTGTAGTTTATATTTAGTTCTTCTTTTAACGTCTCTAACTGTCTACGAAGCTCAATATTTTCAGCTTCTATTGAATCTATTCGATCAATCGAGGTTTCTAATATATTATTATTTTTATTAACATCTTTTAATTTTTTATATTCTTTAATATTTTCTTTTATATCCCATACGTTATCTTCATCTTTAGTAAGCAAAA
>ERZ791830.1336-NODE-1336-length-15974-cov-6.016710_pt1 | contig 15974 bp, 16 predicted proteins | sample MGYA00509945_ERZ791830 | MGnify/ENA primary metagenome ERZ791830 (study PRJEB30046, sample SAMN00792021) | human gut metagenome | study: EMG produced TPA metagenomics assembly of the A metagenome-wide association study of gut microbiota in type 2... | reverse complement strand
TTGGCAGCTCATTTTCAGTTGTTTTTCTCTGTGTGCCCTTGTCAAGCGATGTTTGGATTGGACAAAATATATATTCAGGCAAAACGATACGTTCCAACTAATCATGTTGGAAGAAAGGATATCCAAGCTTTTTCTGGTGCGATGAAGAAGGTCACAAAGGGCGTATTCATAACCACATCGAGTTTTACCAAAGAAGCGAAACGCGAAGTGCAAGAGCAGATGGGTAAACAGATTGCACTAATTGATGGTGCAATGCTTACCGAATTAATGTTGCATTATGGCATAGGCATTCGTAGTGTTCAGACATTTGAAACATATGAAATCGATGCAGATTTTTTTGAAATTGAATGAAAATGGGGGCAGTGGTTATTTATATCCACTGCCCCCATTTTTACTCACTCATAGATTTAATATATTCAACCAATGCGGAAAAATTAACCTCCGTGTTATGACTCCAAGAAATCCTCACTGCCTCATTGATTCGGGCTTCATCCAATCCCATTGAGGTTAACACATAACTCGGTGCATGGCTTCCAGAGTTACATGCAGAACCGTTCGAGAAAGCGTAATCATCTTTAATCGCAAGGAAAATGCCTTCTGCATCAATCCCGTGAAAACTAATATTTACTGTAGTCGGCAAACAATATTTGGGGTCACCGTTCAAGGCGTATTGCAGTCCATTTATTGTATTTAGGAAATTCTCCTTAATTTCACAGCAACGCTTCATATGTTCGGGAGCCTCCTTATCACAAAGCTCCGAAGCGAGAGCAAACCCGGCAACAAGGGCAACAGGAGTTGTTCCAGGACGATATCCCCGTTCTTGCTGTCCGCCATACATGAGCGGCTTTACAGGAGGGCGTTGATAAGTACGATCACGACGTAGGACAAATGCTCCGATGCCTTGAGGGCCACCAAGTTTATGGGCGGTTACACTCAGCATATTATATTGCGTATTCCGCAGGTCATCATTCAGTTTTCCAAAGCTTTGAGTAGCATCAATATGGAAATATGTCTTCGTCTCGGCCAACGCCGCACCGACTTCTTTAACAGGCTGAATGATTCCAGTTTCACTATTAACATGCATCATAGAAACCAAAAGAGTTTTGTCTGTCACAAGATCAAGAATCTGACTTGCACATACTCGTCCAGAGGAGTCAGGAGAAACGAAATCAATTGTGCATCCTTTTTTTCGTAAGTATTTCATGGATTCCAAAACAGACTTATGCTCGATTGAGGTTGTAATAAAATGATTTCGGCCACTTTCAAGAGCATAGTCGAGAAGCCCGAGCGTAGCCATATTATTGCTTTCTGTTGAACCACTGGTGAAAAACAGGTCCGAACTATCTACGCCTAAGATCTTTGCAATCGACTTTCTTGAGTTAATGACAATTTCTTTGGCATCTGTGCCAAAAACATGTGTCCTACTATCTGCATTTCCATAATGTAAACGATACACTTCTACCATACGCTCAAGAACTCGTTCATCGATTGGAGAAGATGCATTATAATCAAGATATACAGCCATCAAGATCCCTCCTTTGACAGCGCTGACCTGAGTAGGTCGGAACGATTTTTTAAAATGTCTCTGGTACTATAATGGTTGATACCTCTGTTCAAATGTAGTCTAAAGTACTTTGCGAGAGTTTTTTCGTCATCTCCGAGCCCGTCATTGATGCAGCGTTGACGAATGACTGCTTCGTATATTTCAGAATACTCTCCCGCAAATGTTGACCAGTCCATTTCCACATTGCTATCAGATAGAGGATCTACTCCACCAGGAACAGACGGTTCGGCAAGGGACCAGCAAAGTGCCCAGCGGCAAATTACATTCCAATTTTGGATCCCCGTCTTTGCTTTAATCCTAATAAGCCTTTCTTTTTCTGGTTGTGATAACTTAAAGTGTTTTACAATCATATATTTAGACCTCCCCGAAATAGCCATGAACAATAGAAGTACACTGTTCTTCCTCTCGGTATAGAAGTGTATAGTAATCAACCACATGATCACGAATCAAATCAAGATAACGGCCATTAATTTCTTCATCTGTTGAGAGTACCATAACCTGAGAACTTGCTGCAGGTAAGTACTTAGTTACAAAATTTGCTCTGTGGGAAGAGTCCAAACGGGCCATCGGTGTGTCGATAATAACAGGAGCTTTGTAGCCAGAAGTAAGTGCCAGAGCCCAAACAATTGCAACTGCAAACATTTGCTGCTCACCAGCAGAGAGCTGACTTTTTAAGAGCTCGTTTCCATCCAAATCCAAAATAGTAACATCAAGTGTTTCAGAATCGATCACAATCTTACTTACAAGAGAATCTTTTTCGACCAGTTCTCTAAAGCACATCGTCGCAGTGTCGGACAGCTTTGCTACTTTTTCGCGCTGCAAACGCACTTTGAATTCGGAAAGGACTTCAATGGACATCGCTGCGTATTTTATAATGCGTGCATTGTCATCATTAGTATTTTCCTTTTCTGCAATTGTTTTGATAAGCTGAATTCTCCTGGAATCAAGAATATCCCGCTGATGCTTTAAGCTGTCAATGGTTTCAACTTGCCGATGGTATTCCGTATCAGTCAAAGCTTTTTCAGCCTCAGTAGCCTTTAATACTTCAAATAACTGCATGGCCAGAGTTTTGTCGTCTGCGGCCCCTAAATGGGCATCAAGGCTTAGAAGTTCATTTTCTTGCGCATTTACATGGCTCACCAAGGCATCAATCTTTGGTTCGAGTGACTGGAATACGGTGGAAATGATGCGTTCATATAACATGATACTTGTTGCAGACATGTTTTTTACATATGCTTGATCCCCGTCCTTTGGAAGATGTCCGGAAATCACATCATTTACAATGCCCTGGGCAATTCGAATGGAGTTTTCGTCCAAGCTGCTTTCAACTAAGCGGTTCATTATCTGTGCAAAGAGATCTGTGATGATTTTTGTTGAATGTCGAACCGCTTCACTCTCTTGCAGGGCCTTTTCGCTGTTAAAGGACTGGACAACGAGATCCTTGCACATGAAAAGAGGGGTAGATGCATCAATTAGTAATTGAAGAATTTCTTCTTGTATTTTTTCCACATCTTCCGAAATTTTCTTCATCTCCTGTTTGATTGCATCACGGTTACGGCTCAGATCACCACCAGAAGACCAGAATTCCTTCTCTCTTGCTTCAAGGGTAGCGGTGATGGTTTCGCATCGCTTTTCGAGTTCACGAGCATGGCGAGTAGCTTCTTCTAATTTCTTATCAATCTCTTCAATTTGAACTTCAACTTCTTGGTATCCTATATAGGCTTCGCTTTTTTCAAAAGCCGCTAAAGCGCTTTTTTTGCGGCGAATCACTTCGTCGGTATGTTCAATGGCCTTTTCAATTGATGACACACCAATGGCGGATTTGATAGAACTTTTGATCTGCTCAAAAGACGTGTCATCTGCTAACTGTGTTATCTTTTCGTTGTTAAAGAAAAAGAAACGCGCAATCCCAAACGGAAGAATTTCTTCTATGTAGTAGCTCCAGCTTTCGCCAAGATATTTGTCAATGATGCCGTTTTTTTCAACGCAAATTTGTTGATCAGCTTTTTTGCCTGAAGAAGACCACGACCTCTTTACGCGTAATTCTGTTCCATCGTCAAGACACAATGAAACCGCAACATAAGTTTCATCATCTGTTGCATGCTTGTTGATATGATCCAATAGCAGTTTGTCATAGGAGCGTGCTTTTTCCTGGATGTATTTTAACGCTTGCTTTCCGTACAGGGCGATTAGAATCGCATCGTGAAATGTCGTTTTTCCACGGCCATTCAACCCACCAACAAGCGTAATATTACGCTCTCCGATTTTGTCGGTAAGGCTCATTTCGTGAGTGCCCTTGTAGATACCGAAATTATGAAGTTCGACTTTGGTAAAATACACAGTTCACTCACCTCATTCAACAAAATCATCAGGATCGATTTCTTCTGTAATACCAGAAGATCTGCGTGTGCGGATTTCTGCAATCTGTTCAGCATCTGCCTCATTACGATAAAATGCTTTCTTGATTTCTTTTTCAAAATTCAAAATTACATTTCTTTTATTTGAGATAGCAGCAGCTTTGGCTTCGGTATCTAACAGTGCTTGCTGCATTTCTGCAAGTAGTTCCTCACCGGGATACAACTTAGCACAAACGGTATGCAATAGTTCTGCTTCTGGAGCTCCAAAATATTTGTTTTTGCTGATCGTTCCATCTTCATAAGCTTTGCCCGTAACTTCTTCATAAATGCGAGGCAGTGAATCATCAAACTCGTGCTTTTCATCTAACCAGATTTGCCGGATAAACCGCAGCTCATCCATGGAAATCAAAGGTACGTCCCGTATTTCCTCAGGTCCAATCTGATGGACCAGCTTTTCTACTTTAAGGAGTTCGCGCAGGAAATCCTCTCTTGTCTTTTTTGTGTACGGGCCATGTACCAGGCAGTTATTGTGCCATGTTAATCTGCCGTCCTTCCTACGGAAGTCACGACGTTTTCTATCAGTAGCCCAATCTGCGGCAATTTTATTTCTAAATTCAAGCATTGGTAGCATCCAAGATTTCTCTTCATCGTTCTGGATCATGGCCGCCATGGATTTATCTTCTGCAACCATAGTGCAGACCCAACAGCCAAAACGGCTGTTGCCGCAACTTGGCGTAGAGTTATCAATGACTAAGGGGCACTCTCCATCGGAGGATGCACCGCTGTACATTGCTAAAAGGTCTTTGTTGGAATGACCCCAAGGATTTGGAACCTGAACAAGGTATTGCCAGACATTGTCATTTGACCAATTCTCAATCGGTGTGAACACATAAGAATTTGGAAATGAACCATTAGGGCTCAAATGTGCTCTATAACGTTTTTTTTCATAGCTTTCAAGCACCGCCTTTCGGACAGTGCTTTCCGCCTTTCGGGAGCCCAACACCATAATCGCTTCGCTCTCGGCATCCAGAACACTTTTAATAAAGCGATTAGAGGTATCGATTTTCAGTCTATCGGTACACCAGCGGAAATTCCGGCGCGGATAAGGATATCCCCGGCCAATCAAGTTTACCCAAAATGTATTTGTAGTCGTTGGTGTCAGACGATGCGGTATGATCGGGAGCCCATCTTCTTTTGCCTGTTTCTTCATCTTATTTAAGGACTCCGTCGCCCAAATGGCTACAACTGGAGACTCAACAAGTGTGTCGGTACTTATAACATGTACTGTCTTTTTCCGTTTTTCTGGTGGTAATTCCCGGAGTGCATACCAAACGAGCTGGACAACAGCAGTAGAATCTTTGCCTCCGCTATATCCGCAAATCCAGGGAATCATATCCTCGAGATATAGTTCTTTTATGATCTCTATTACCGATCGAATATCTTCTTTTGTAAGATTAGCCATCGTCTGTACCTGCCGTTTCAAGTAATATATCCTTCATATATTTTGACATTGCATGTTGTGTAGATCTATTTGCTGCAACCTTCCCATTTACAAATACTAAATTTTCCCACGTTGGATTACTCTTTTTCCAATCAATCCCTGACAATATGTCTAACTTCTGTTCCCAGATATCCGGATAGGACATTATGAGGGAATTTCCCGCAGAACCGATTGCGACGAGAGTTATACTTAACGAGCAAATAGAGTCTTTTCGAACTTCGGACGATTTCTTTCGTCCAAATCGTACGTCGTTCCATTCAACCATATGAGATGATACTGTTGTCCAAAAGTGAATCGCAAGATCTGTCTTTTGCCGCGTAGCGCCATCCATACCCGCAAGCAATTCGCTTGTTGCTGTACATATTGCGCTAAGTGTAAACAATGCCTTGGAGCGATTAGAAATAGTAGTTTTCTCTTTTTCTACGAGACCATTAAAGGCACCAACTTTTTCAATTACAGTTTTTGCAATGATTGAAGATTCCTCGCGAGAGTTATAGAGAATGTTGATTGACTTTGTCGGCTTGATTGCATATCGATTCAAATCGGAAAACATCTGTTGAGAACGTTGCAGTCCGGCATCCCTGTAGAAGACAACGGAAATATGTTCATTTTTCAACGCAGGATTTAACTTAATCGCCTCTGCGATAGCTGCTCTACGATGTTGTCCATCATTAATCAGAAATCGTGATGTCATTGCAATACTGATGGTACCTATTTGAGGAGTAGTGTTTGAGATGCATTCAAATGTCATTTCACCATCGACCGAAACCGTAAGCGCTGAAAAAACATAACTATCGGGATTATTTAGAATGTAATCCCGAATCTCTGGAATTCGCGTTTTATTCAATGACCGCTGCGCCCTTACTTCTGGAGGCAGTTCCTCATCAGCAAATTGAAGTATTTTTGCGATTACTTCCAGAGGAACCATAGAAACGTAGTATTCATGTTGAGCCTGCACTCCTTTAATAGCAGGGAACATAAATGCTGCACAATTCATATAAAAACACCTCTTGATCAGTACATCATGTCTGAGCATTCGACACTTTTTCATTATACTCTGCATTGGAAGTCTTGTAAAGCGCTATTGGACTTCTTTTGTTTGTCTTTTGGCATTTCCGGAACGGACAAAATCAATAGCATTTTGAGATACCACCTATATGTGATGTGATAAAAAAGTTTCAGTAGCTGTTTCCGTCGAACTGTGGTATATGTTTGTGCTGCAAGGAGGCGAGCGCATGAAATACAAGCTACTGAAAGACCTATATGACTGCTTTTATACCCCACCTGAACTCCCAGCTCAGAAACAGGAAATTGAGGAATGCCATCAAGCACTTAGCGGGATGCTGGGCAAACCGGAGCGCCGGTTGGTACTCCAGATCATCGACGCAAAAGACCGTATTGCGGAGGATACCTCCATCGACAGCTTTATCGCCGGATTTGAACTGGCGTGGAAACTCTCCATGGAATTGAATCATTACGAAGACGAGCGCTCAGTCTCCTGCCGAACGGCAATGGGACTGGGAGCTTGTTTCGCATCTAAGGAGGAAGAAAAATGAAGAAACTCATCATAGTGACAATGATTGCCGCATGTGTCGCCCTGTGCGCCGCTGTGTGGCCACATGGCAACACGGTCGAAACACCTGTCCCAGCCGCAGAAACCGCTGTGAGCGCCAAGGAAGCGACCGTTGCGGAAATTGAGAAACCCGCAGCACTGGCAGAGAAGGAAAAAGGAACGATTCCGCGACAAGAATCGCCCCAAGAAGAGCAACCTGAACCGGAGATAGGGCCTATTGAAATACCCACAGCTTCCGAACTCCAGCCTTCCACGGGGCAGACACCTACTAAAAATCCCGTGCCAGAGCAGACTCCGCCCCAGGCACCCAAAGAACTGCAGCCCGGCGATAAAGTTTATGTGGCGGGCTTTGGCTGGGTGGAGTACGAGGGGCCCAATCATTGTGAAGACGGCGCGGATATTTACGAAAACGGCAACAAAATTGGGATCATGGGGTGAAATGTGTAGTTACCCATTGCATTCGCTTCCCATTCATGTTATCATGATAGCGCTAAATTGTTGGACTGTCCTGAACTTTGATCGTTCGTAGCATGAGAGTACGAATCATATTGAACGGCAGAGACATAGACAATTTTGCAGACAAATATGTAAATCCTCGAAACTATCGATTCCAATCAAATTCTCATTATGGAATTGAGAAAGCAGTTTGCTGGTTGACTGTCGTTGTCCCCCTGTTGTTTCGATGCTTTGCACCACAAAATCGAACCGAAGAAAGTGTTCTTTCGTCGGCTCTGTTTTGTTGCGTGCAAAGCGGTCTTCCGGATGATCGCAGTCCACGCACGAAGCAAAGTGCGTGGACTTTTTTCGGCTCAGAAAGGAGGCCAATTATGGGAAAGGTATCAGGGAAAACACATACCAAAGAACAACTGGATCACTGGGCGAATCTGCATAATCCCAATAACAAGGCATATCAAGCTGACGCTGACAATCGGGCCAATCAGATGAATCCGAACCACGGATCGCACCAGAAAACTCACAATGCAAACCGCAGAAACAAAGCGCATTGGATGCCCGAGTGGGCGCCTGACTATCCGGAATACGATGATTAAAATTGGAGGTGCACGGTATGTCAAAGCACTTTTTCGACTATGATGACGGAGACTTCGCCATGAGCATTTCTGACAGCATGGCGATGGACTCCGATGGGAATCTCATGATGCGCATGGGAGATCACATGGCGATGGACATGGACACCGGCGATATTCACATGATCTCATCGTGGCCCGATGACGATGACTAAACCTTAGGCAGCCGCTCAACGGTTGAGCCGCCATAGACAAGGAAAACACTCTCAATCCGGGCAGAGAAAGCAGCGGGACAGGCCGTAAAGGCTTGTCCCGCTGTCCGCATTTACGGCAGATATTCTTCCGTGATCCGATACCGGCTGATGCCGAAGGCACTGCTTCGCTCCATGATCTCCACCGGGATCTTGGGCAGATACTTCTTGCTGAAGCTGGTGTCCCCAAAGTAGGCGTCAAAGTTTGCCACCGGCAGGACCACCCATTCGCAATCATCCTGCCGGTTGGCGAGATAATAGCGGATTAGCGTACAGACAACTTCGGCTGGAATTTCCTTCGGAAGCGCTGCTTTCACTTTCTCTGCCAGTTCAGGCGGCAGCTCCGGCTCATCTCTGCGCAGCGGGCCAAGCTCCAGTGCGTCAGCAAGGACATCATCAAAGCGCAGCGTCCACGCGCCCTTGGTTTGGGGCGCAAAAATCGGGATCTGATACTGTGTTACCTTGCTTCGCCATGCGGCGGCAAATTTTGACTGAATGACCTCGGCATACTTGAGTGAGGTGCTGCGCACTTTTTCGGGGTGCGTCAGCATAAAGTCCGCAGTGCGAAGAACATGGCGGAGGAACCAGCCGGTTCCGTCCGCATCCACCAGCTTTGGGAACTCTGTGTGCAATTCTGAAAAATCCGTCTGGAATTGCCATTCCTTGTCCGGCGCACGCTTCCCGTCCTCCGGTACACTGCACCAGGCGCAGAGCGCGCGGCGGGCGTAGTCGATCCGATCGTGGGGATCACCCGAAACGACCGCTCCGTCTTTACCGTGGAACAGATATCCGCGGGCCAGAATGGTCAAAATCCGGGCCATCCCCTCAAACTCCAGAATCGTGGCAAAGGTGAAGCGGCCCAGCCAGGTCGTGTCACTCTTTTTACTGGCGGTATAGGAAACCGTTCCGGTATATGCGCAGAATTCTTCCCATTCGTTAATCATCCCGCACCTCCAGAACATTTTTCTCAATGTGCTCCGGCAGCAGATCCCACAGCAGGTCACGCCTGCCGAGGGCCACCACATAGCGCACGGCCAAAGTCGGCCTTATAATGGCGGTCAGAAGCTCCCGGCACTTGACCGTTACCGCATCTCGGCAGCTCCGGGAGGCGGACTTGTCCGCAAAGGCTCTCATCATGGCGGTGAAGGCTTCCGAGTCGCTCTCCCGGAACAGCCGCTTCCGTTCTTTGCCGGTGTTTTCATCCTCCATATCACAGACAATGTCTCCGAGAACGCGGTAGCCGCCGAAGCGGAAATCGGTCAGCAGATCGTAAATGTCTTCAAACTCCGGCTCCGGCAGCCATTCTCGCAGGAAGCGCTCCCGTGTATCCTCGTCCATGAGGTGCCAGGCATGCACCCGAATGACCTGCCGCAGAGCAGATACCTTTTCCGGCGGCAGGCTGCCGAACAGGGCGTACAGCTCGTCGGGATCGTATTCATCCTCCTGCCCTCTGGCATACAGGATGCGCTCCACATCGCTCTTCCGCTTTTTCTCCTTCACCGGAACGCGGCAGGCCCGGATGCGGGAGAGGCAGGCGTCGTAATCTTGCAGTAGCGTATCCACCGCCGCCAGTTTATCGGAATTCAGATGCTCCTTCCAGTCCGGCTGCCGGGCGAAGGAAAACAGTTCCTCATCCTTGGCGGGCTTTGCCTTGAAGCGCGGCGTGTTCTTTTTCAGCTGCTGAGCCAGATACGGCAGTCGCTCCACGTTGGAGTCCACCTTGCTCCAATCCACCTTCTTGAAAAACGCCTTCACCCTGGCCGCGTGGGTTGGTTCATACCAGGCACGCCGGGTCTCCATCTCCTCTACCAGCGTTTTATATTTGAGAAAGTCGCTGCGCTTGACGGTTTTATGAGTCAGATACTCATCCAAATCAGGGCGGATGCCGCTCTTGGCGGAGTCGATCTCCAGCCCGGTGAGAATGGCCAATGTCTCCGTCTCCTCCCGGCAGCGCGCCCGCTCCTCGGCGTCGGAGTTTTCGTTATAGGCAATGATGCTTCGGTCCAGCGCGGCATTGCAGATCTGGCCGACGCGGGAGGAGAAGGTGCTGCGAACGGTCTCAAAGCGTGCCTCCCAGTCGTCGGCGCTGCGGATCTGGGGCTTGGCTGTGGGGATCATCAGCAGCGGCAGGTTGTGCGACCGGGAAAATACGCTCCGCGGCCGCGGAGGATCGTGATGGATGTTTCGCTCCACGCATTCGTTCAAAATGGGGTCGCTAATCGTCTTGATCATGTCGCCGTCGTAGTCGGCACCGCCCAAACGCTCTGCGGCGAGTGAAGTGTAGCCAACCATAACAACATCCGTCAGATGGCCGAGATACTGATCGCGTAGATTTTTACTGTCTTCAAGAGGATAAAGCTGCATTTCTTCATTCCGGGCAATGTGCGGATTGCGCAGCAGCGTGCAGAGATGACCGGATTGGTAAGCCGCGCCCGGAGCAAAGAAATTCTGATGGTTTAACTCCAGCCCCCAGCGAAAATTGATAAAGGTGTTCGCTTTCTTACTTGTTCCGGTTTTCGTAACAGGCAGGCAGTTCAGAAAATCCAGCAGATCCCCGGAAAGATAACGGTTGTCTCCCACCACGATCAGCCGTCCGACGGCGTACTGCTCTACGATTTTATCGGCTTCGGCCTCCAGCCGCTCGGCATAGACCGGTTCGTTGATGAAGCGCGGATTCTTTTTCAGCACGGCAGCAAGGATCTGCTCTTTGCCCTGATGCCGTTCCCACCAGCTAATCCGCTCAAACTTCTCCAGAAAATAATTCTGCCGAAACGACTCGTCGGCGCAGAAGCTGTAATACGCCAGCTCCGTCTGCTTGGTGAGCCAATTTCGCTCGTCCGTCTCCGGGCTGTGATCCCAGCCGTCCGGCAGATCGGCGGGGCGGAACTCATCCGCCTTGAGGGATACCGTGTTCAAAAACTGATAGTTCAGTTCCGTCGTATTCTCTGGCTTTTCCTTGCTGACATTTGTGATGTACAGCGCATGGCGGTACTTGCGGAACACCGCCCAGTAGTCCTCCCAGCTCATACCGCTCTCGTTCAGCCAGCCGCAGCCCTTGAACATACTCTTCGTGAGGATGATATCGACCTTCTGAATCGGATGATCTACGCCCCACAGGTCGGTGATGGTGTCCGCGCCGCTGCGGTCAAGATAATCCTTGAAGTCCACCTCGTGCAGCATGCCTTTCACATATGGCATACGAATTTGAAATGAGGTGTGGACTTTCCTTCCGCACAGCTTCTCATCAACAAGGCGGGCATACTGCTTGGAGATCAGCCCCTCGCCGTCGAAGCAGGTAACCTCGACGGTGGCCATCGTCTCCACCCGGTGATATTTGCGGGTGCTGTTCTGTGTCCCGTCGTCCTCCACCGTGATCACCTCTGTGGGCGGGGGCGTTCGTACCGGATTGTCGACGACTACCACCCGGTGGGGCCGGTCAATGCCGATGCCGTCAATGCGGATACCGCTGGACAGCGTCAGTCCGTTGTAGGCGTAAAGCTTGCTGAGTTGGCAGTCACCGATGGTCATATCCATCATGATGCGGCGGCGCACCGCATCATGAAAATCCTCACGAATGAAGGACAGCCGCGCCTGCCGACTCATGCTGCCCGAACGCTCAAAGGCGAGGTAGCGATGCGGGCCGGGGCCAAAATCCAGGCTCACGCCCTCGGGGCGGAACAGGGCCTTGGCCTTCTCTTGCCGGATCAGGTGTTTCTTTCTGGAACCGCTCCGGTCAAAGATGCCGGAGAAGTCCATATAGAAAATAATGTCCGAGAGGTCGGTCACCAGCTGCCCGCCGGGCGTTCCGGTGAAGGTGCCGCCGTGCAGCACGCACATGATCTGATAGAACAATGCGTTATCGTCCTGCTCGTGGGGTACGGAAAGTGATTTGCATTTCTCTGTCTCGGCGGCGCTGAGCTGGAAGGCGTATGCACACTCCTGCTGCCTTCCATAGCTGATCACGGCTCTGGCGGACAGCTCGTAGATCCTGTATTTCACCAACGGCATCGGCTCACCTCCTGATGCTTCTATTCTATCATGAGGTTCTAAATTTGCAATATGGATACTGCTCCCACTTTTTCGGTGGGAGCTTTTTTATTGCAGCTCTCAACAAAAAAATATAAAGGAGGAATCCAATGCAAGAATCCACATTCACCAACTATGACCAGCTGCCGCTGTTCCTCAATGCGAACGCGGTGGCACAGGTGCTGGGCGTGTCCATCTCCAGTGCCTACGAGCTCATGCACGAGACGGGCTTCCCCGCGCTGCGGATCGGAAACCGCATCGTGGTGCCCAAAGAAAAGTTTCGTCAGTGGGTAGATACGCAGACAGGAGGTGACGCCTGATGCTCCAGCACTGGCCCAAGCGGGATCCGAACAAGCATTACTACCTCGTGCCAAACGAGGTGTTCAACCTCGGTCTCAGCTCTCATGAGATCGCTGTCTACAATTACCTTCTGCGCTGCGAGGATCGCAGGACCTACCAGTGCCATCCCAGCTACCGCACCATCGGAAAGGCAGTGCAGCTGAGCGAAAACACCGTGCGGAAGTATGTGGCCGGTCTGGAGGAGAAGGGGCTCATCCGCACCGAGCCCAGCACCGTCACAACGAAGGATGGCCGCGTGCGCAACGGCAGTCTCATCTACACCATCCGTCCCATTCAGGAAGCGATGGAGCTGAACTATCAGCGGCAGTTCCTTCAGGCGGAGCGTGACATGGAGCGGGCAAAGGCAGAGAAACGATTGGCCGAGTTGAATCGGCAGAACGAGAAGAAGGAGGAAGAGAGCGCATGATGCAGCAGATCGCAAACTTTATCGTAGACCATGACCCGATGATGGTTATCCGACGCACGCACGACACGGTGAGCTACATCCGGTGGACGTGGAACAAGGATCATGCCCACCCCATCGACGAAGAAGAGCTTCGCCTGTTCCTCTGCGATGAACACTACGGTGATCTGACCGATGAGCAAAGAGCCTTCGCTCGTCAGGGCCGGGACAAGATGCGGAGTGTCTATGCGGAGCTGTGCGTGCGCTTGCTGCAAAGTGAGATCATGCTGGAACAGGGCATGGTGCCGGACATCAGTACCTACCGCAGAGTGTTCTGCCCGGAAGGGGGTGATGCGCCGTGGATGATTGACCGGGCAGGATAACCGAAAATCAGACCGATTTGCCGCCGACGAAAGAAAAGCAGGAGAAAGCCCCGACGCCTATTCGCGCCGGGGCACCCCCACAAATGCCCGCAGTGCGGGCATTTTCAAGGGTTTGTGACCGGGGACAATGCGACGCTCTTTCCGGGCTCATGGACCCACTCTGACGCTGAAAATCCGAAAAAGTCAGTGTTTGCAAGGGCTTCTACCGACGTCATACCGGCCCCAATCCCCATTTTACCCCGATTTCAGGCCAATTTGCGGTTAAAGCTGATAGAAGAATACAGTAGCTATTTCCGCAAAAGTGTGGTAGTTGTTTGTGTTGCAAAAAGAAAATGAATCCAAAGGAAGTGAAATACATGGCAAAACGAAGACCGGCCGGTGACGGCATGGTGCGAAAGCGGGAGGACGGACGCTGGGAGGGCCGCATCGTCATCGGCCACAAGGAAAACGGCGAACCACTGTTCCGTCACGTCTACGCCAAGACGCAAAAGGCGCTGCTGGACAAACTCCACCAGAACATCGAGTGCTATCGTGATGTGGAGCTGACCGAGGACAGCCTCATGACGCTGGGCGAGTGGCTGGACCGCTGGCTCACGGAGTACAAGGCGGGTATGGTACGCCCCGGCACGCTCAAAAACTATCGCTGCTACATCGAATACTACATTAAGCCGCAGCTGGGCGACAAGCAAATTTCCCTCGTCTCTCAGCAGGACATCCAGCGGATGTACCGCCGCCTGAAAACGGAGGGACGTATCCACGAGCATCCCGAGATGGATCATCAGCTCTCGGACTCTATGGTTCGCCACATCCACTCCACGCTCCACGCTGCGCTGAAAGATGCGGTGCATGCGCACGTTATTCCCAGGAATCCCACCGAGGGTACGACTGCGCCCAAGCCTAACTACAAGCCCAAGCGCATCCTCACCCGTTCGGAGCTGGATGCCTTCCTCGCAGTGGTGGAACAGGACGAGGTGTGGCGGGACTTCTTCCAAACGGAGCTGATGACCGGCCTGCGCCGCGGTGAGATCTGCGGTCTGCAATGGAACGACTTCGATGGGGATGCCGGGACGCTGAAAGTGTGCCGCACCCTCCACAGCCAGAGAAAGGGCGAGTACACCGTCGGTGAGACGAAGACCAATCAAGGCATGCGCACCATCATCCTGCCGCACAGCGTGACTGACATCCTGCGGCGGCGAAAAGCGGATACTATCAGCCAATGGATATTCCCGGACCCGGTGAAGCCGGAAGACCCTGTTGACCCCAATGCGGCCTATCGCCACATGAAGACGCTGCTCCAGCGGGCGGGTCTGCCCAGTATCCGCTTCCACGATCTGCGTCACACCTTCGCCACCCACGCTCTCACCAGCGGCGTAGATGCCAAAACGCTGTCCGGCATCCTGGGTCACACCAATGCGTCGTTCACGCTGGACACCTACACCCATGTCACATCAGATATGCAAAAGCAGGCTTGCGGCATCGTAGGCGGCTTCATGGAAGATATCTTCGGAAAGGAGTTGAAACCGTGGCAAGAAAGCGAAAAGCCGGAGACGGAACGGTAAGGCAGCGCAAGGACGGACGGTGGGAAGGTCGCATCGTCATCGGCTACGATGACAACGGTTATCCCAAGACGAAAAATGTCCTTGCCAAAACCAAGAAGGAGTGCGTCGAAAAACTTCAAAAGCTCAAAGAAGCGTGCGGCGGGCTGAAACCGGAGAAGGTGCGGCCCGAGATGCCCTTCGGGGATTGGCTGACATACTGGTATGAGAATCACTCCAAGCCAAAGATCCGCCCCACCACGCAAGAAACCTACGAGAGCCGCATCCGCTTGCACATTATCCCAGAGATTGGGGACATTCCACTGAACAAGCTGACGCAGAATGACCTGCAGCAGTTCTATGGTCGGCTCAAGAAAAGCGGCCGGAAGCGCTTCACCGACAAGTACGGCGAAGGGCTGTCCGACCGAATGGTGCGCATGTGTCACGCCACCTGTCGCTCCGCGCTGGAGAAAGCGGTGCAGGATGGACTGATCCGTGTGAACCCGGCCATCGGCTGCAAGCTGCCACCGAAGAAGGCACGGGAGATGCAGGTGCTGACGCGGGAGGAGCTTCAGCGGTTTCTCATTCAGGCAAAGTTCGAGGGCTACTACGAAGTGTTCCTTCTGGACTTGGCGACAGGTTTGCGCCGGGGCGAACTCATGGCACTGCAATGGGATGACCTAAACTTCAAAACCGGTGTGTTGAATGTGAATAAGCAGGTCTACGATGTGCGTGGCCAGCTTCAGATCAGCACGCCCAAGACGAAAAACTCCGTCCGCAAGATTGTCCTGCCGCCCGCTGTGGTAGCGGTGCTGCGGGAGTACAAAGAGACAGCGGACTCCCGCTGGATGTTCCCATCCCCAGTGAAGGAGGACTGCCCTATCACGCCCGGCGTGGTGCGTCGCAGATTGCAGCTCATCTTAGAACACGCAGGCTGTAAGCATGTGAGGTTCCACGACCTTCGCCACCCGTATGTCAAGCCCACGACAAAAAAATTTATAACTTTTTTTGAAGTTT
>ERZ791830.1335-NODE-1335-length-16005-cov-5.945266_pt1 | contig 16005 bp, 17 predicted proteins | sample MGYA00509945_ERZ791830 | MGnify/ENA primary metagenome ERZ791830 (study PRJEB30046, sample SAMN00792021) | human gut metagenome | study: EMG produced TPA metagenomics assembly of the A metagenome-wide association study of gut microbiota in type 2... | reverse complement strand
TACCAATTTTAGCGACTTTCAGTCTGCTCCGGGTCTGGAGCATCTGCAACGCAGGAGAATTTCATATGTGACATTGCCCGAAAGGGCGGCAAATAGAACAGAACAAGACAATCAAAAAATGAGGAGGTATACACATGACAGAAATTCGCTGGCACGGACGCGGCGGTCTGGGCGCGTTCACCGCGGCACGACTGCTGGGCTGTGCCGTATCGCTTTTCGAGGGGAAATACGCTCTGGCGTTTCCCTCCTTCGGCCCGGAGCGCCGCGGCGCTCCGGTGTTCGCCTTTACCCGCATCGACGACAAGGCCATCACCGACCGTAGCGAGGTGGTTTCCTGCGACTGCGCCGTGGTGCTGGATGACACCTTGTTCGGCGATCCCGTCAAGAAAGGCCTGAAGCCCGGCGCCACCGTCATCATCAACACCACCAAGGACAAGTCCCAGTTTGCCATTGACGACGTGCAGGTGGTCACCGTGGACGCCACGGGTCTGGCCCTGGAGATCCTGGGCCGTCCCATCACCAACGTGCCCCTGCTGGGTGCGCTGATCGCCGCTACCGGCATCACCAGCGTGTCCGCCGTGGAGGCCGCCATTGACGACCAGCTGGCTCCCAAGCTGCGGGAGAAAAACAAGAAGCTGCTGAACAAGACCTACGAGATCGTAAAGGAGGCGCTGTAAATGGAAAGACCTCTGGCTGATTTGACCTACGTTGTGAAGGAGCTGCCTCTGGGCCCGTCCTTCCCCACCGGACAGCTGCACGACATCAGCTCCGGTATGCGTACCTTCCGTCCCGTTATCGACACCGAGAAATGCGTCAAGTGTCTGCGCTGCTTTCTGGTCTGTCCCGACGGCGCTATCGACAAGTCCGGCGCCGCTCTGGAGATCGACTATGACTACTGCAAGGGCTGCGGCGTATGCAACCGCGCCTGCAAGATGGGCGCTATCACCATGATCAAGGAGGCTGAAGTATGAGCGGAAAGCTGTTTGTTTCCGGCGACGAGGCTGTGGCACTGGCCGTGCGTCAGGCAAAGCCCCATGTGATCGCCGCTTACCCCATCACCCCGCAGACCATTGTGGTGGAGCGCCTGTCCGACTTCGTGGAGGACGGCTCTCTGGAGAGCGAATACCTGTATGTGGAGTCTGAGCACAGTGCCATGTCCGCCTGCCTTGGTGCCAGCGCCATGGGTGCTCGTGCCTTTACCGCTACCTCCAGCCAGGGCCTGCTGTACATGGTGGAGGGCCTCCACTATGCCAGCGGCTCCCGTTTCCCCATCGTGATGATGAACGCCAACCGTTCCATCGCCACCCCCTGGAACATCTACGGCGACCAGCGCGACTCTCTGGCCGAGTTGGAGTCCGGCTGGGTGCAGCTGTATGCCGAGAACGCCCAGGAGGCCTACGACACCATCCTGCAGGCCTATAAGATTGCCGAGGACCCGGAAGTCATGCTGCCCGTCATGGTGAACCTGGACGGCTTCGTGCTGACCCACACCTACGAACTGGTGAGCCTTGCCGAACAGGGCAAGGTGGACGCCTACATCCCCTATCAGAAGTTTGAAAACCGTCTGGATCTGGACGCTCCTCGCGGCACCTGCATCACCGCTGGCCCTCCGTACAACACGGAGTTCCGCTATCAGCAGCATCTGGCCACCCTGAAGGCTGCCGAGAAGGTCAACGAAGCCGACGCCCAGTTCGGCAGGCTCTTCGGCCGTAGCTACGGCGGCATGGTGGAGGCCTACCGCTGCGATGACGCCGAGGCCATCCTCATCACGCTGGGCAGCGTGGCCGGTACCACCCGCTGCGTGGTGGACGCCCTGCGTGAGCAGGGCAAGAAGGTGGGCCTGCTGAAGATCCGCTGCATGCGTCCCTTCCCCAGCAAGGAAGTGGCCGAGATCGTGAAGAACGCCAAGTTCGTGGGCGTGCTGGAAAAGGACATCAGCTTCGGCTTCGAGGGCGTTGTCTACACCGACGTATGTTCCGCGCTGAAGAGCGCCGCCGTGGACGTTCCCGCCGCCAACTATGTGGGCGGTCTGGGCGGCCGCAGCATCTCCAAGGCCGACATCGAGGGCATCTATACCGAACTGCTGAACGGCAGCGCCAAGGTTGGCGAAGCCAACTTTGTGAATCTGAGGAGGGATATTTGTGGCGCTTAACGCAAAGACGATCACCAATAAGGAATATTTCTACGGTCATAAGGCCTGCGGCGGCTGCGGAGCGGCGCTGGCCATCCGTCTGGCCCTGAAGGTGCTGGGCGACCGCGCCATCGCGGTGATCCCCCCCAACTGCATGTCCACTGTGGCATTCATCTATCCCCACATGCCCCTGTTCACCAACGGCATGATCCCTCCCTTCGCCGGTACTGCCGCCGTCATGAGTGGTATTCTGGCCGGCGCCAAGGCGCAGGGTCTTGAGGACTACCATGTGGTAGGCTTCGCCGGTGACGGCGGCACCGCCGATATCGGCCTGCAGGCCCTGTCCGGCATGATCGACCGCAATGACAAGGCCATCTTCATCTGCTACGACAACGAAGCGTACATGAACACCGGTGTGCAGAAGTCCGGCCTGACTCCCTACGGTATGAAGACCACCAACACACCCTCCGGCAGCCGCATCCACGGCAGCCAGTCCAGCAAGAAGCGCATATTCGAGATCGTGGCCGCTCACGGCATCCCCTACGCCGCCACTGCATCTCTGGGCTATCCTGAGGACTATCTGGCCAAGGTGGAGAAGGCCATGAACACCGACGGTACCTCCTACATCCACGTGATGGCGCCCTGTCCCACCGGCTGGGGCACCGCCTCCGACGTGACCGTGGATATCGGCAAGGAGGCTGTGGACTGCGGATTGTGGTATCTGGCGGAGTTCGAGAACGGTAAGTTCACCGTCAACCGTGACCCCAAGGAATTCACCTCCGTGGAGGATTATCTGAAGAAGCAGAGCCGCTTCACCAATCTGGACGATCACGACCTTGCGCGCATCATTGCCGAGCGTGACGCCACCTGGCAGCGCATCCGCAACGACTGGGTGAAGTAAGGAGAAACGCCATGAAAACTGCCAAGGAATATAAAGACAGCCTGCGCGACCGGAAGATCAAGGTCTATCTGAAGGGCGAGCTGCTGGATCCCAAGACCCTTATCGACCATCCCTTCATCCGGGGTCACGTGAACTCCGCCGCCATGACCTACGCCCTGGCGGGCATGAAGGAGTACGAGGAGTTGATGACCGCCACCTCCCACCTGACCGGCAAGAAGATCAACCGCTTCACCCACATCCACCAGTCCACCGACGATCTGGTGAAGAAGGTGAAGATGCTGCGCATGATCTCCCAGAAGACTGGCACCTGCTACCAGCGCTGCGTGGGCTTCGACGCCATGAACGCCACCTACTCCGTCACCTACGAGATCGATCAGGCCATGGGCACTAACTACCATGAGCGGTTCAAGAAGTATCTGGAGTATGTGCAGGAGAATGACCTGATGATCGCCGGCGCTATGACCGATGTGAAAGGCGACCGCAGTCTGCGGCCCGGCCAGCAGAAGGATCCCGACCTGTTCGTCCATGTGGTGGAAAAGCGGGACGACGGTATCGTCATCCGGGGCGCCAAGGCCCACATGACCGGCATGGTCAACAGCCATGAAATGCTCATCATGCCCACCATGGGCATGAAGGAGGACGAGGCTGACTACGCTGTCTGCTGTGCCATTCCCGTGGAGGCCGAGGGCGTGCTGCACATCTTCGGCCGCCAGACCAACGACGACCGCAAGTGCGAGGGCGACGTGGATCAGGGCAACGCCCAGTACGGTATCGTGGGCGGCGAGTGCCTGACGGTGCTGGAGAACGTGTTTGTCCCCTGGGATCGCGTGTTCATGTGCGGCGAGACCGCCTTTTCCGGCCTGCTGGTGGAGCGCTTTGCCTGCTATCACCGGGCCAACTACGGCGGCTGCAAGAGCGGCGTGTCCGATGTGGTCATCGGCGCGGCGGCCCTGATGGCCGACTACAGCGGCTACGGCAAGGCCAGTCACATCAAAGAAAAGCTTAACGAGATGATCCACAAGGAGGAGACGCTGTTTGCCTGCTCCCTAGCCTGCTCCTGCGAGGGTAAGTGCACCGCCTCCGGCGCGTACTTCGTCGATCCGCTGCTGGCCAACGTGGGCAAGCACAACGTCACCCAGCTGATCTATGAGATCGACCGTCTGGCTCAGGATATCGGCGGCGGCATCATCGCCACCATGCCCTCCGAGTCCGACCTGAAGAACCCCGAGATCGGCCACTATGTGGACAAGTACCTCCGTGGTGTGGACTGCATCCCCACCGAGGATCGCATGCGTGTAGGCCGTCTCATCGAGAATATGACCGGCGGTACGGCGCTGGTGGAGTCCATGCACGGCGCTGGCTCTCCTCAGGCCCAGAAGGTCATGTATTCCAAGCTGTCCTCTCTGGAACAGAAGAAAAAATACGCCGCCGCCATCGCTGGCGTCGGCCACGGCGAGAAGAAGGAGTAAACCATGGAACTGCGTATTTCTGAGCTTGCCAAGCAGTACCCCGCTTCCGGTATCCGCAAGATGTTCGATCTGGCGGCGGGCTACGATGATGTCATCGCCCTGACGCTGGGCGAGCCCAACTTCGAGACCCCAGCCTACATCAAGGAGGCCGCCAAGAAGGCATTGGACGAGAACTACACCCACTACGCACCCAACGCCGGTCTGCCCGTGCTGCGTCAGGCGGTGGCTGACCGCTACCAGTCCTACTGGGACGGCTATAAGGCCGACAACGTAGTGGTGACCGTGGGCGCGCTGGAGGGACTGACCCTGTGCCTGCTGGCCCTGCTGAACCGGGACGACGAGATCCTTGTCCCCGACCCCTGCTTCGCCAATTACTACGGTCAGGCTATGATCGCCGGCGCCAAGGCCATTCCCGTGCCAGCCCACGAGGAAAACGGCTTTAACATGACCGCCGCCGACGTGGAGAAGTGCATCACCCCCAAGACCCGCGCCATCATCCTGAACTCTCCCTGCAACCCCACCGGCGCGGTGATGAGCAAGGAGGACGTGCTGGCCATCGCCGAAGTGGTGAAGAAGCACGACTTGTGGGTGTTCTCCGACGAGCCTTATGACGCCATCGTCTACGACGGCGTGGAGGCATTCTCCATGGCCCAGGTGGACGACGTTCGCGACCATGTGATCGTGCTGAACAGCTTTTCCAAGACCTACGCCATGACCGGCTGGCGGGTGGGCTATCTGCTGCTGCCCGACGCGGCCTATGTCCCCAAGTTCGCCGCCCTACAGGAGGGTCTGGTGTCCTGCGTGTCCAGCTTTTCTCAGGTGGCCTGCGCCGAGGCGCTGAAGAGCACCGAGTGCGTCAAGTCCATGCTGGCGGACTACACCCGCCGCCGTGACATTCTGGCGGATGGCATCAACGCCATTCCTGGCTTCACCTGTGCCAAGCCCAAGGGCAGCTTCTACGCCTTTGTGAATATCAAGGCCTTTGGAAAGACCTCTCAGGAGTTTGCCGAGGAGCTGATCAAGGGCGCACGGGTCATCTGCGTACCGGGCACCGCCTTCGGCGCTATGGGCGAGGGCTACCTCCGTCTGGTGTTCGCCAACTCCGACGACAACCTGAAGGAAGCCGTCCGCCGCATCGACGCTTACATCCGCAAGGCATATCCCGATATGAAGTAACCTTTTCCTCCTGCGCCGGAGGGGAGAGCCGATGCGGGAGGGCACACAAAATATGACTGAGGAGGACATTCAAATGAAGAAGATCGTATTTTTCGGCGGCGGCCCCATGGGCGAAGGCATTATGGGCGGTCTGATCCGCGGCAAGGTGGCGGAGCCCAAGCAGATCACCGTCAGCGAGCTGCTGCCCGCCCGCCGTGAGTATCTGGAAAAGACCCACGGCGTGCTGACCACCACCGATCCCGCCGAGGCTTCCACTGCCGATGTGGTGATTCTGGCCGTCAACCCCAACCAGATCCCCAATGTCACCAAGTCCCTCAAGCCCCATCTGAGCAAGGAGACCATCGTGATCTCCATCGCCTGCGGTGTGGCGCTGGCCACGCTGGAGGAGCAGCTGGGCGCGGACAAGAAGATCCTGCGTGTTATGCCCAACACCCTGATCCAGTCCGGCAACGGCTACTCCGCCGCCTGCATCAACCCCAACGTCAATGACGACGACAAGGTTATCATTACCACTGTGCTGAACGCGCTGGGTCAGACCATGTACGTCACCGAGAACATGTTCGAGACCTTCACCGCCTTCTGCTGCACCGGCCCCATCTGGTTCTACAAGACCGTCGAGGCCCTGATCGACGCTGGTGTGTACGCCGGTTTCTCCCGTGCCGAGTCCCGCGCCATGGTCATCAAGAACATGCTGGGCGTGGCCCAGGTGCTGGACGCCACCGGTGCCCATCCCGCACTGAAGGTGGACGACATGACCTCTCCCGCCGGTGTCACCATCGAGGCCCTGCAGGTGCTGCATCAGGAGCGCTTCACCGGCGCGCTGATGACCTCCGTGGACGCCGCCGTGAAGAAGGCTAACTCCATCCACTGAGCGATTTTCGCATTTATCACAAGAAAGCGTTAGCGCATATTTATCACAAGAAGGCGTTATTTATCACAAGAAAGCGTAAACGAGAGAATTAAAAAAGAGAGAAAAACGGAAAAGGAGAAAACATGGAAACGAAGAAATCTGGTTACTCATCCCGCTTCGCGCTGATCTGCGTGCTGATCGGCGGCAGCGTGGGCACCGGCAACCTGTGGCGCTTCCCGCGTTTGGTGGCCAACACCGGCGGCGCGGCCTTCATCATCGTTATGACGGTCTGCGTGTTCCTGACGGCACTTCCCCTTTTGTATGTAGAAAACTTCATGGGCCGCGCGACCCGTCACTCCGCACCCGGCGCGTTCCACGACATCTGCGGCAAGAAATATACCTGCCTGGGCATGTTCGCCACGCTGGCCTATCTGCTGATGCTGGCGTACTATCTGGTGGTCCTGGCCTGGTGCCTCCGATATGCCGGTATGTCCCTGACGGGCGGCTACTTCGGCGTGGATAAGGAATCCCTGTTCACCACCGTCACAACGGCCAACCCGGCTACCATCGCCGTGTGGGCCGTGGCGCTGATCCTGGTCTACTTCGGCATCGCCAAGCAGGAGGCGCTGGAAAAGGTGTCCTCCATTCTGATGCCCTGCCTGTTCGGTCTGCTGATCGGCCTGGTGGTCTATGCCCTGACCCGCAAGGGTGCCTACGAGGGCCTGAAGTACACCTTCACCCTGGATCCCAAGAGCCTGGTCGACATCAACATCTGGAAGGAAGCTCTGACCCAGGTGGCCTGGTCCATCGGGCCCGGCACCATGATGATGATTACCGCCGCCATGGTCTCCCACAAAGACGGCGATATCACGCTGAACTCTCATGTTCAGGCCTTCGGCGACATGACCGTTGCCATGCTGGGCACCGTCTGCGTGCTGCCCATCATCTTCGCCAACGCCCTCTCCCCCGAGGCCGCCAAGGAGATCTGCGCCTCCGGCAACAACGGCCTGACCTTCATGGCCCTGACCGAAATGTTCGAAGGCATGGCGGGCGGCCGCTTCGTGGGCTGCGCCTTCTTCCTGTGCCTGAGCTTCGCCGCCTTCACCTCCGCCACGCTGATGGCCATGTGCGGCGTCAACATCCTGATCGACTGCGGCGTGTCCCGTAAGAAGGGATCCCTGATCGTTGTTCTGTTCCTGGCCATCGTGGGTCTGCCCTCCGCCATCAATCCCGACATCCTGAACAACCAGGATAACGTCTGGGGCTTCGGCCTGATGTGGGGCTCCCTGTTCCTGGGCATCGCCGCCATGAAGTTCGGCGCCAAGAAGATGCGTACCAAGTTCCTCAACCCCGTTTCCGATATCAAGATCAACAAGACCTTCGATATTCTGGCCCCCTATGTGGCGCCGCTGCTGGTGCTGGCGGTGCTGGTGATCTGGATGATCTCCTCCATCGGGTGGAGCGACACACCCTGGGCCATGACCTTCACCGGCATCACCACCGGCACCATCCTGTATCAGTGGATCGTGGTGTTCATTGCCAGCATCCTCCTGAGCCGCTGGTACAACAAGAAGATCGTCGCCAACTACTACGACGGCGAGGAGTTCCCCGAAATGCCCGAGGGTCTGCTTTGATCCCGCGAGAGAAAGTAAGGAGGCTATATTTATGTGGATTCTGTGGTTGATCGTTTGTCTTGGCCTGAACTGGGGCCTGTTCGTGTACTACATCATCAAGGCAGCGCTTGCCAACAAGTAACATCTATTCTATACTATAAGGAGACACATCATGGTATCTGAAAAGCTGAGCAATCTGGAAGTCATGACCAAGGCCAACGTCTATTGGGACGGCAAGGTCACCAGCCGCACCTTCTTCACCGCCGACGGCGAGAAGCACACCCTGGGCATCATCACCGCCGGTACTTACACCTTCGGCGTGGGCGACCGCGAGATCGTCACCCTCATCGCCGGTGAAGTGGAGGTCAAGCGCCCTGTGGACGCCGATTGGGTGAAGTTTGCCGCGCCTCAGGAGTTCGAGATTCAGGCCAACTGCGAGTATGACATCCGCACCTACGGCGTGGCCGAGTACCTGTGCGACTACTACAAGGACTGATTTAGAGTAAACCTAATCCTATCACTATCCTATTTTTTTCCGACAAGAGTAATAAAGAAGTTATCGTGATACAGAAGGGAGAAAGAACGATGTCTACCGTTTCTATCCGCAAGACCCATGGTGAGGATTACGCCTCCATCAAGACTGTCGTCGATCAGGTCATCGCCGATCTGGGCGGTCTGGAGGATATCATCAAGCCCGGCTACAAGGTCATCATCAAGCCCAATCTGGTGGCCTGCCCCACCGAGCGCCTGTCCGGCGGCGTCACCCGCTGGGAGGTCTGTCTGGCCATCTATGAGGCCGTCAAGGCCGTGGGTGGTGAGCCTGTCATCGCCGAGTCCTCCGCCGCCGGCGCCGACACCGAACTGACCATCGCCAAGTGCGGCTATCAGGAGCTGCGCGACAAGGGTATCCCTGTCATCGACCTGAAGCAGAAGGAGAACGCCCGCTGCACCGTGGATATCGAGAACGGCGTGGTGTTCAACAAAATCAACACATGGGAGCTGGTGCGTGACTGCGACGCCATCATCACCGTCCCCGTCATGAAGACCCACGACCAGACCGAGGTTACCCTGGGCATGAAGAACCTGAAGGGCCTGCTGATCGACACCCAGAAGAAGGACTTCCACAAGAAGGGCCTGATCGAAGGCGTCGTGGACTGGTGCCTGCACCTGAAGCCCTGTCTGGAGATCATCGACGGTACCTATGGCCAGCAGGGTCTGGGCCCCATCTTCGGCGAGACCAAGAAGATGAATCTGATCGTCGGCTCCAAGGATCTGGTAGCCTGCGAGGCTGTTACCAGCAAGATCATGGGCTATGAGCCCAAGGAGGTCATGATCACCAACGCCGCCTACAAGCGCGGCTTCGGTGAGATGGATCTTTCTAAGATCGAAGTCATCGGCGAGAAGGTGGAGAACGTCGCCAGCCGCTTCAAGCGCTCCTGCGAGGTGGAGATCGAGGGTATCCCCCAGAGCTTCAACATGATTTTCAGCAAGGACGCCTGCACCGGCTGCCACAACACCGTCATCAGCGCCCTGATGGACATGAAGGCCCAGAACCTGTTCCCCTATCTGGAGAACATGAACGTCTGCGTCGGCCCCTGCACCGAGGACATGCTGCCTGCCGACGCCAATGCCGACAACACCGTCTGCATCGGTATCTGCTGCAAGAAGCTGGCGGACGCCAAGGGCTTCCGCTGGGTCGTTGGCTGCCCTCCCGGAAATGCCGACGTGGTCAAGGGCATTCTGGGCGACCGTCTGGAGTACGGCGTGCGCTACAACTAAAGCTTTTTTTCGGGCGGAGGAAACTCCGCCCGAAGCGCTATCTCTCCTATGGAGGAATTACGATGAAAACTTTGTATCTGAACTGCGGCGTGGGCGCGGCGGGTGATATGCTGACGGCGGCGCTGCTGGAGCTGATGCCGGATAAGGCCGGGGCGATAGCGGAGCTGAACGCCATCGGCATCCCCAACGTGGTCTACGGTTACGAGACGGTGACGCGCTGCGGCATCCGCGGCACCCATATGTCGGTGAAGGTGAACGGCGTGGAGGAATTTGAAGCCATGCATGACCACCACCATGACCATGACCATGGAGCGCATCATCACCATCACACCGGAATGCACCGCATCGGGCATATCGTGCGGGATCATCTGAATCTGCCGGAAAAGGTGAAGGAGGATGTGCTGGCGGTCTACGGCATGATCGCGGAGGCGGAGAGCCATGCCCACGGCGTGCCGGTCACGGACATCCACTTTCACGAGGTGGGCACCATGGACGCGCTGGCGGATGTCTCGGCGGTGTGCCTGCTGCTTCACAAGCTGGCCCCGGAGCAAATTGTGGCCTCGCCGGTTTGCATGGGCAGCGGACAGGTGCGCTGCGCCCACGGCATTCTGCCGGTGCCCACCCCCGCCACGGCCTATCTGCTGCAAGGTATCCCCGCGTACAGCGGCGATATCAAAACGGAGCTGTGTACGCCTACCGGTGCGGCGCTGCTGAAGCGCTTTGTCTCCCGGTTCGGCGGAATGCCCGTTATCACGACGCAGGCCATCGGCTACGGTATGGGAACCAAGGAGTTCGACGCCGCCAACTGCATCTGTGCATTCTGGGGCGAAACGGCGGAGTAAAATACCGCTGTATATACGAAAAGGACTGACACGTTTCGCGTGTCAGTCCTTTTCGTATGAGAGATTTCAGAGAGAAAATGGCTGGCTTTGAATTTGACCTTATCAGCGGCTTAGGCGGCGAAAATCACTCTTTGACTTTGGAAAGTTCTGTGCTATACTATAAAAGACAATAACCGCCGCTATATCAGAAGCCGCAGTTCGTTATGCCTGCGAAGATCGAGAAATTTGAAAGCTGCCGCTGGCGGCTTTTGAAAAGCATAATAGTTAGCGCAGACTAACTACAATACACCATATGTTTTTATGCCGAATATATGAAAGGAAAGGTGAAGAACATGCAGATATGGGAACACGGACAGGAGCATGAGAGGACATTGCTGTTCTTTCCCTGTACAGCAGAGCCTGTATGGGCATTTTCGGAGACCGTTGCGCTGCTTTCCTGGAAGTGGCACGTTTTTCAGGTGATCTATGACGGCCATCAGCCGGAGTATCCGGGGGACTTCACCTCCGTGGAGCAGACCGTGGACGAGGTGACAGCCTACTTGAAAAACCATGGTGTTGTCCATCTGGACGCGGCCTACGGCTGTTCGCTGGGCGGCGCGTGTCTGACCCGCTTACTGGCGCTGGGGGAAATTCCGGTCAGCCATGCCATCATCGACGGTGGGATCACGCCCTATCAGTTTCCGTATCTGGTACGAAAGCTGCGCTTGGCGCTGGATGTGCTGTCCTTCAAGCTTGTGGCCAACAACCGCAAGGTGCTGGAGACGGCATTTCCGCCGGAGCGTTTTACCCTTCCGGGCCATGACGCGGTCAAAGAGTACGACGAGATAGAGCGCTACCTCAAGACCTACTCTGACCGGACGATCCGCAATGTGTTCTGGTCCGGCAACAATTACGCGCTGCCGGTGACGCCTGCCGGGAGCAGCAAAAAGCTCACCTACTGGTACGGCGACGACGAGAAGAAGGAGCGCCGGAGCAACATCCGCTTCATCAAGCGGTATTTTCCGCAGATACGCATCCACGGCATCCCGAAGATGGCACACGCGGAATTGGTCATTGTCCATCCGGAGGAGTTCTGCCGGTATGCAGAGAAGTTTTTTCTTGGGCAAGCGGACGCGGTGGCGCTGCGAGACAAAGGACGGTGAACGAAATGGAGGTTTTTGTCGGGCTGCTGATTCCGTTTCTCGGAACAACAGCAGGCGCGGCCTGCGTATTCTTCATGAAAAAGACGCTTGGCGATCTGGTGCAGCGCTCCCTGGCGGGCTTTGCCGCCGGTGTGATGGTGGCCGCTTCCATATGGAGCCTGCTGATCCCGGCCATCGATCAGTCGGCGCATTTGGGAAAGCTGTCGTTCCTTCCGGCTTTTGCAGGCTTCTGGTGCGGTATACTGTTTTTGCTGGCACTTGACCACCTGATCCCGCACCTCCATGTGGGAAGTGAACAGGCGGAAGGCCCGAAGAGCAATTTGAGCCGTACCGTCATGATGGTGCTGGCTGTTACGTTGCATAACATCCCGGAGGGGATGGCGGTGGGCGTGATATATGCGGGTTTTCTTTCGGATAACCCCCAGATCACGGCGGCAAGCGCACTTGCCTTGTCCCTTGGTATCGCCATTCAGAATTTCCCGGAGGGAGCAATCATCTCCCTGCCGCTCAGAGCGGAGGGGGAGAGCAAGGGCAGGGCGTTCCTTGGCGGAGTGTTTTCCGGCGTTGTAGAGCCCATCGGCGCAGTACTTACAATTCTTGCCGCACAGCTTGTGATACCGGCGCTGCCGTATCTTCTGAGCTTTGCCGCCGGTGCCATGCTCTATGTGGTGGTGGAGGAGCTGATACCGGAAATGTCACAGGGGCGGCACTCCAATCTGGGCACGGTCTTCTTTGCCGTTGGATTCAGCGTCATGATGGTGCTGGATGTGGCTTTGAGCTGAAAACGGCAAAAATATTGGAAGATCATACCGTGTTCGTATCGACTGCCGCGTCAAGCAGAGGGCCTGACTCGCCGCCTTACGCACCGGCCTTTTCGCTGTGATAGGGATCCAGGAAGGTAGAGGGCGTCTTTTTATACGTGGCAAGGCTGACGATCACCAGCGCGGCGGCGCAGGCGATAGCACCGGGTACCGTGGGGCCAAGTCCGAAGGGGGTGCCGATAAGCTTCCAGCCCACGCAGACCACGAAGCCCGCCGCCATGCCGGAGATAATGCCAGCCTTGGTGGCCTTCTTCCAGTACAGGGCGGCAAAGGCGGGCAGTCCGGCCGCTGCCGCGTAGAAGCTCCAGGCGAACATGAGAATGCTGTAGGCGTTCTTGATGTACAGGGCAATCACCAGTGCGCCCAGCGGCAGGATAAAGGCAAACACACGGGTCAGCCGCAGCTCCTTCTTTTCCGAAATATCAGGCTTGAACACCTTATAAATATCGTGGACGCAGGTCTGCACGGAGACGATGAGATAGCTGTCCGCTGTGGACATGATGACCGACAGGATGCCCGCCAGCGCAAGGCCCGTCAGGCCCACCGGCAGGATCTCAATGGCCAGGGCAGGCACCACCGCGTCGGTGGAGCCATACTGGGCGATCTTGTCCGCACTGACCAGCTGGTGTGCCACTACGCCCATAAACCACACCAGCGGGATGGTCAGGCCGTAAACGAAGGTGCCCAGAAACAGGCCCTCTTTGGCGGCTTTCTGGCTCTTGGCGGCAAAGGCGCGCTGCCACATCTCCGCACCTGCCAGCGTGAACACGAAGTAGGTGATAATGTCGCCGATGATATTGCCGTCTACATAAGGCTTTGCCAGCTCCGGGGCCAGATTTTCCAGAAAGACGGAGACACCGCCTAGCTTGGCCAGCGACGCCGCCGGGATCATGATATATACGAACAGGATCAGCATGACGAACTGGAACACATCCGTATAGATCACGCCGAACAGACCGGAGGTAGCGGTATAAATAATGAACACCGCGCAGGCGATTAGCGCGCCCACCTCATAGGAGATGCCGATCTCGTTGCCCAGCATGTTGATGATGGTGGCGGTGGCCGTTACCTGAGAGGCCACGGTGCCCATCATGGTAAAGGCGATGAGACAGCCCAGGATCACCTTGGCGGTCTTTCCGAACCGCTGCTCGAACAGATCGGGGATGGAGGTGACGTTGAAGGTGGTGCCTACGGCGGAGATACGCCCCGCAAAGCCGGAGAAGATGAACATACCCAGCAGATAGGGCAGCGCCGTCATAATGGCCTTAAAGCCGCTGGAGTACGCCACGCCGGCGCGGCCCATCAGGCCGCTGCCGCCGATAATGGTGGCGCACACGGTGGCCATCAGCACCAGTGGGCCGAAGGATCGACCGCCCAGATAGTAGTCGTCGGTGCTCTGCACCTTTTTGACCACCACCACGCCGATGGCTACCATGGCGATCAGGTAGGCGGCAATAATGCCCAGATCAATCGCGTGTAATTCGTTGTGTACCAATAGAAAAACTCCTTTCGTGATCCGGCGGAGCCGGGAAAATTACGCGTTTGAGAAGAAGCGGGACACGGCCTCACGGGCCTTGGCGTCCCCCACAAAGATTACCGTGTCACCGGCGTACAGCTCGGCGTAGGGGCCGGGGGAGACGATATAGGACAGGTTCCGGCGGATCGCCACGATGGTGGCGCCGGTGGCCTGCCAGAACCGCAGCGTGCCGATGGTGACGCCGCTGTCCAACCAGTGATCCGGTACGCGGCAGCTGTAGTTGGGCAGACTGTCCGGCGTCTGGCTGGTCTCGTCCAGAATGTCGCGGCACAGCGCCGCCATCTGGTGGTTCAGCAGCTCCTGACGGGCCAGCAGCTGCTTCAGCTGCTGCTGTTTGCTGCGCATATCGGTTTTTTCCTCGAAGTTGCGGAGATAGCGCCGGGCATTGTCGGCGGACAGAACGTATACGCCGCTCTGCTCCTTGACCTCCACCACCTTCATGTCCGCCAGCAGCCGAAGCGCCCGGCGGATGGTTTCCGGGGAGACGTTGTACTCGGGAGAGAGCTTGGAACGGCCGGAGATCTTGTCGCCCTCCTTCAGCTGTCCGGAGGCGATCCGCTCCGCCAATGAGATGGCGATCCGCGTATATTGTGTGAGACCGTCGTTATCCATAGCCGTCACTCCTTTACCGATTTCCAAATAGTAGTACACCATCTGACAACTTGAATTGCAAGCGAAGTTTTCAGTTACAACGTTCGTTGACATGTCCTGCCGGAAAGCGTATACTGTGGTGGTTCATGAAATAGACGACAGATAGCGGGGGAGAGAAGCTGCGGGAGTACTGTGAAAGCAGGAGCATCCCGGCCCGCTTTTGCCATGTGGACACGCTGGAGCAGGCCGCGACGCTGTCTTGTGTGTTCAACAATTGGGCGGTGTTTTATGACGGAAAGTTCGTCACCGTCAATCAGATGCACAGCGCGATGGTGGAAAAGCTGCTGAAAAAGTAGCGCTCTCGCTGATTTTCCGCAAAAAAGTGCTGACAAATCGGGAAAAGCGTGCTATCATAATGCGTGCTGCGGCCGCGCGGATGCGCTGGCCGCGAATCAGGCAGGAATGGCGGAACGAGAATGGCACGAAAAAGGATCATATATCTGGTAATACTGGTACTTGCCGTGGTGACGCTGGCAGCCTTGTGGTACAGATTGCTGGTACAGGAGCCGTCCACGGCGTCAGGCGGGGAAACTGCCATGGTCAAGGCGGTGGAGCAGGCGCAGCTGTTTGAGCCGCTGCTGCCGCTGGAGTCTCCCTTCCCGGAAGAACCGGAGGAACCATTGGAAGAACCGGAACAGCCGGCAGAGCCAGAGCCGGATCAGACAGTGCAGCCGCCGGAAGGTACCTCCTCCGGCAGCTCGGTTGAGCGGGTGTGGGAGTTGACCAACTACTACCGCTCTCAGTACGGCGCAGGCACGCTGACGCTGGACAGTACACTGTGTGATGCCGCCGCCACCCGTGCCCGTGAGATCGCCAGCTATTTCAGCCATACAAGACTGGACGGCAGCCAGTGGTACACGGTCAGCTCGCTGGCTCACGGCGAGAATATTATCATGGGCACCGGTATGGACGCCGACCGCGCCATGACCGACTGGATGAATTCTCAGGGACACCGGGACAACATTCTGGATGGCTCCTACGGCTCACTGGGCGTGGGGTGCTGCCAGTCCGGCCGGGAGATCTACTGGGTGCAGCTTTTTGGCTATTAAGTGTAAAAAACATGCCGATACCGTCTGGTATCGGCATGTTTTTT
>ERZ791830.1323-NODE-1323-length-16088-cov-14.168527_pt1 | contig 16088 bp, 18 predicted proteins | sample MGYA00509945_ERZ791830 | MGnify/ENA primary metagenome ERZ791830 (study PRJEB30046, sample SAMN00792021) | human gut metagenome | study: EMG produced TPA metagenomics assembly of the A metagenome-wide association study of gut microbiota in type 2... | reverse complement strand
CCGGTGCCACTGTGACCGCCTGCACCCAGGCCCTGCTGGCCGCCGGTGCCGAGAGCGTTTTCGCCGTGGCGCTGGCGACCGTGGAGCTCGACGCCCCGCGAAGCCCGACCGAAGCCATCTTGGAAAATTCTGAGGAGGATTTTTGAGAAAAGTGCTTGACAAAACCGCCCTCGTCGGGTATACTAAATGAGCTGTGAGCGACAGCCGCTTGCAGATATCCGGGTGTAGCGCAGTTTTGGTAGCGCGCTTGAATGGGGTTCAAGAGGCCGTGAGTTCGATTCTCGCCACTCGGACCAAACAAAAATGATCCGAACTTGTTTCCGATAGGAGATGGGTTCGGATTATTTGTTTTCTTCGGAAAATTAGCGTTTGCGAAGCAATGAAAGCCCCAGTGGGGCTTTTAAGCGACGGAACGGTCTGCGTTAGCAGATGGAGGGGCCTTGCCCCGACAAGTTCCACGCAGGTATCCGTGGAAGATAAAATCCGAAATCATAGATTGACCGACACAAACCAGATGATGATTTCAGGAGGACGAGATTATGAAGTACGATGCAAAGGCCTGTCACTTTAACATGGACACCGGCTGTGTGGAGCTGCTGCTCCGGGATGGGAGAATGATCTCCATTGACTGCACCGGGGTCGAGGATGCGCTGGATGTAACCATGGCGCAGCAGACAGAGCTGGATTACCTCATCTGCAATGACCCGCTAGGCTATGCAGATTTGATTCTGAACGGCGAGCCGGAAGAATATCTGCGAAATGTGGCAGGAAGTCACGGATTAGAAGATTAAGAGAAACGCCGTTCCGGAAGCAATCGGAACGGCGTTTTAGCGTTGCTTTTTCATTCTTTGCTCTGCCCCGCAGCTCCTGCCGGATGGCACGGAACCGCTCCGGGACATCCGCATCCGTCATAGCACCGGGGGCATCCACCGTTCCGGCGGCTTTGGCTGTCTCGTAGAACCAGCACTTATACTCCACAGTTTCCAGCGTGTGCTGCAGTTGCTGAATCTGCTGGGTGAGCACCTCTCGCTGATGCTGGAACATTTCCAACCGGGTGTCAATGGTGTCGTCTCCCTGCATGGCAAGCTCGATATACTGACGAATATCTTTGATGGACATTCCGGCTTGTTTCATACAGCGGATGACCTGCAGCCACTCGAAGTCGTTTTCCCGGAACATCCGAATGCCGCCGGAGGAACGCTCCACAAAGGGAAGCAACCCTTCTTTGTCGTAGTAGCGCAGGGTGGAGGCAGGTACGCCCAGCTTTTGCGCCATTTCGCCTACGGTATAGACCATCTGAAACCTCCGTTTTTTCAAAAAGTCCTTGACTTAAAGTGCACTTCAAGTTGTATGATAAGATCAAACTCTATCAACATCATAATGCGGACACGCTCCGCTGTCAAGGAGGTTCCTATGAGCAAGAAGATATTGATTTTGTCAGGCAGCCCCCGGAAGGGCGGCAACTCTGATATCCTGTGCGATGAATTTCTGCGTGGGGCGCAGGACGCTGGGCACAAGGTAGAAAAGATCCGGGTTGCCGAGAAAAAAGTAGCTCCCTGCTCCGGCTGCTACTACTGCAACGCTCACGCTGGTGCCTGCGTCCACAAGGATGATATGGCAGACATCCTGCAAAAGATGATCGACGCCGATGTCATTGTGCTGGCAAGTCCGGTATATTTCTACGCTATCAGTGCCCAGTTGAAGGCAGTGATCGACCGTACCGTGGCACGGTGGCTTGAGGTCAAAGACAAGGAATTCTACTACATCATCACCATGGCGGACGAGGAAAGAGCCTCTGCGGACACTACGCTGGCCTGCTTCCGGGGCTATGCAGACTGTGTAGAGGGAGCCATGGAAAAAGGCACTCTTGTAGCAAGTGGCGTTTACGAGCCGGGTGCGGTGCGCAGTACGCCTGCCATGGCACAGGCTTACGAGATGGGGAGGAACGTATAATGGCAGTAAAACAGACAGCAGGGCGGGATGCTCTGGGCGAATTTGCGCCAAAGTTTGCAGAACTTAACGATGATGTGCTGTTCGGGCAGGTGTGGAGCCGGGAGGACAAGCTCTCCCTCCGGGACCGCAGCCTTGTGACGGTGGTGGCACTGATGGCGCAGGGACTGACGGACTCCTCGTTTCGGTATCACCTGACGGCAGCAAAAAACAACGGTATTACCCGGTGTGAGATTGCAGAGATCCTGACCCATGCGGCATTTTATGCGGGCTGGCCCAAGGCGTGGGCGGCTTTCCGCATGGCCAAGGAAGTCTGGGCAGAGGACGCTGCAGAGGATGCCAAGGCAAAGCACCAGAGTGAAATGGTGTTCCCCATCGGCGCGCCAAACGACGGTTTTGCACCATATTTCAGCGGAAAAAGCTATCTAGCACCCCTGTCCACTGCACAGGCTGGCATTTACAACGTCACCTTTGAGCCGGGCTGCCGGAACAACTGGCACATCCACCATGCTGCAAAGGGCGGCGGACAGATTCTTGTATGCGTGGCAGGCCGGGGCTACTATCAGGAATGGGGCAAAGCTCCGCTGGAGTTGCATCCGGGCGATGTGGTGAACATTCCCCCGGAGGTCAAGCACTGGCATGGTGCTGCACCCGATTGCTGGTTCTCTCATCTGGCCGTGGAAGTGCCCGGTGAAGGCACCTCTAACGAGTGGTGCGAGCCGGTGGCGGAGAAAACCTATGGGATACTGCGGTAACATCTACGAAATGCGCTGACCATAGCAAGACCGTGGCAGAGGTTGTGGTGCAGTGGAAGCATTTTGAAGGCTGCGCTGGATTATAAGATGTGAGCGCACAGCCTTGTACAAAACAAAAACAGGGTGCGCCCCTGAATAGGACGCACCCTGCCATCGCAATTCACGATTTGATTCGTTGGCAACAACCGTAAATTGCATATCGCAAACAAGTTGTTGAGAATTGCACTGCTTGTAAAACTTGCGATTAAATCTACATACGACAGCGATATGTACAACAGGGCGTTCCCCGTCGGAAACGCTCTGTTTTTCTTTGCTGGGGATATGATGGGCCTGCTCTGCCTGCCACGCGGCAAATTCTCTTTGCCCTTCCTCGCTGTTCCAGCAGGCAAGGATGGCTGGGTAGAATGCCCGTGCCAGACGGTCGATGGCTTCATCGGGATAAGGGGAAGTGTTTGTGGACTTTTTCTTTTTGTTCAAACGCACGCTCCTTTGATCGTCCCACCGTGGCAAAGTCGGGCGAGAAAATCAAAGTTCCAATTTTTATCAGGCGCAAGGGCGCGGATGCTTTCCGCCCTGCACTTGCGGCTGGTGGCTCGTTGATGGCTTACAAGTGCCTATCGTTATGCGATTTTTTCATCGTTCAGCAGTTCTTCAAACTGTGCCATATATGCCTTATGCTGTTTGAGAATCTTCGTGGTCTCCACTTTCACATAGGCATCATCAGGCACCTTGGGGAGATACTTCATCAGGAAATCAACATCCTGCTGGATTCGCCGGACGGCAGCTTCCAGTGCAGAATAGTTGATTCCGTAGATTTGTTTCTGCGGAGCAGGGCGGTCCTCCGGGTGCAGAATTTCGTGCACGATCTGCTTGCGGTTCGGAAAATCAGCTCTGGCGAGGCGGTGCATATCGGCATCACGGACTTTGAATTGCCCGGACAGGATTTGCTCCTGCATACCGGGCACCATCTGTTCCATGATCTGAACGCCGCGCATAAACTTTTCAGAACGGGCAACGTAGGATTCGCTGACATTGTTCCGCTCTGCAATCTGCTTGCGGATGCTTGCTTCCGCAGAGGTGGGAGGAATTGTGTCAATTTGACACAATTCCTCCGGGGCGGTTTTCTTGGCAGCAGCCGTGTGCTGGTTGTTGCCGTTTCCACCGGGCTTCCGATGCTCTACACTGTACTGCTTTCCAATGAGGAACTTCTTTTGCTCTGGGGTTAAATTGCGCCGCCCCAGTTGATTTTTGCAGATCCAAGCGAGGACTTCTTCTCTGCTTTCAAACGGGAGCGGCATGGTGGAAAAATAAATCTCAGGATGCTTCTGGAGAATGGCATAACGATTGTGTCCATCAACAAGAGTGTTGTTCCAAACGATCAAAGGAGAAATCAGCTTGCCTTCCTTGAGGATATTTTCTTCAAGCTGCTTAAATTCATCATCGGTCAGAGGAGGAATCTGGGACTGGAACTCCGGGTCAATTTTCAGATTGATCATACGCACACTCCTTTATCTCTCCTGCTGCATCTGTTCTTCCTCCCGGAAAAAGGACGCAACATTCTGCTTTGCGGTTTTCAGTTTGAGCAGTTCGGACTTGGCTTCCTTGTACTGCTCGTAGAACTTTGCCTTTTCGGATGCCAGCTGCGCATACTCGGCTTCCAGCTTTTTCGGGCTGGGCAGCTTTGTAATGTTGTTTGCCTTGAAATAGGCTGCTGCCGCCCGGTACGCTGTCAGCTCTGCACGGTGCTGCTCCTCAAATGCTGCGGGTCGCTTGGCAGTCTTTACTTGCGGTTTGCCAGCAGACAGGCCGTTGCAAACGAGAAATCGCCACACTCAAGCGTATTGAGCAGGTAGGATTCCCGCAGCTTCGGCTTGCCCTGTTCATCAAGAAGTTGCTTTCCGGTGAACTCGTCATGCTGGTAAACGAGGTACGCTTCGATGGCAGTGTAGTCTGAATTCTTAGAGGCGATATGCTTGAGCGTTGCCATACAGTTCAGCCAGAACTTTCTCGGCGTGCAGCCGAAATGCGGTCAAGTCTGCAAGTTCGTCAAGGATTTTCGCCCGGATCTGCTCGGTGTCTGCGCCGCCGGAGTTGAAGTGCCGTGCGAGTTGGTTGAGGTTGCCGCCCACCCTGCTGCACTGAGCAAGCAGAATGGAAACGGCAGTCAGGGTTTCTTCTCCACCGCCGACAACGACAACAGTGCGCTCGATCTTCGCATTGTGTAGCGCACGGCGGATGAGGGTGGACAGGGAGAGATGAAGGAGTTTTGCGGTTTGTTCGAGTTCCAGTTTTTCACGTTCCGTCACTCGGAACTTGATGACGTGCGTTTTGTTGTTCGGCGTGTCGTGGTGCTGGGAATTGCTAGGGGTCGATTGAACATTCGTTTTGGTCATTGTACCTCCTGTCTGTTCGATAACTCCTCGGTGAAGTTATGTAAGCACGACACGCCGTTCCATTCGTGCCGTAAGGCACGAATGATGAGCAGGGTTTGGGGTTGGACCGCGTTTGCGAAGCGCAGCGCAGCAATGAAAGCCCCAGTGGGGCTTTTAAGCGGCAGCGCGGTCTGCGACAGTAGATGGAGGGGCGTTGCCCCGACAAACGCTACCCCAACAAGATCACTTGGAAAACTCGCAAGAGTTTGAGAAGTGAAGTCACGGATGGACAGAAAATTTTCAAGAATAAAAAATTTGTGGGCACGGGACGGTTCTTGCACTCTACCGCTGCGCTCAAAACGCATTTCCGGGAGTTGTTTCCGAATTGTTAAGACACAAAAATAAGTAGAGGTTGTGCTGCTCATGTAAGGGGGTCACCGTTTGCTTCGAACGAAGTTCCTGCCCCTGTTTGCGCAGCGGCGTTGTCCGGCTCGCTCACGGAAAGTGTGAGGTCATGGCGCAGTAGGGATAAGCTGTAAAAAGAAGCATGGACGCCCCCGAAAAGGAGAGCGTCCATGCTTCTTGCTGTATCCGAATGGAGGAGATTGCGAAATCAGTGATTGTCCGGGCAGACGATTTCCAGCATCTGATCGAAAACCTCTTCCATCTGCCGCACCAGTGTGAACTGGGTGCGGGCGCGGTCGAGGTTGTGATCCGGGCGAGCAATATGGAAATAATGGTCGCCCTCCAGATAGTCAGTCAGAAAACGGATACCGCATTCCAGCGTCATGAGCCTTGCACCCCATGCAAGGCTCTTTTTTTCTGCCATGCTCATGGATGCCCCGGCAGTGGAGAGATACCCTTTGGCGAACACTTCGTACAGATGCAGGTCAAAATGGACTTTGCTCTGGTCGGGTTCATCCTCGGCGCAGTCGTTGGCACCGGTGCGGATGGAATCACCGAAATCATAAGCCGAAAGACCCGGCATCACGGTGTCGAGGTCAATGACACAGATGCCTTTGCCAGTGGCTTCATCGAGCAGAACATTGTTGATTTTGGTATCATTATGGGTGACACGCAGCGGAATCTCACCAGCAGTCAGCTGATCCAGCAGAACGTGGCAGTCCTTTTTCCGTGCATGGATAAAAGCAATCTCCGGCGCAATGGTTTTGGCTCGACCCAGTGCATCGGCGGCAAGGGCTTTTTCAAAGTTTGCGTAACGGTTGGGCGTATCGTGAAAACGGGCAATGGTTTCGTGGAGGGTAGAAGCAGGATAATCGGCCAGCTGGTTCTGGAACTTGCCCAGCGTTTCTGCCACAGTGCGGAAGTCTGCCTCACAGCCGACCTGTTGCAGGCAGATGGTATTCTCTACAAAATCGTAGGCTCTCCAGGCATTGCCTTCTGTGTCGATATAGTAGGATGCGCCGGACAGAGTGGGAATGACATTCAGGCATTCCCGGCCAGGGTCGCCGCCCTCTGCCTGAATCTTTGCCCGTAAATGCTGGGTCACGCCACAGATGTTTTCCATCAGTCCTGCGGGATCGGTGAATGTAGCGGTGTTGATACGCTGTAAGATAAAGCGTTTGGTATGATCTGCCCGCCAGACCACAAAGGTGTCATTGATGTGGCCCTCACCATAGTGGTGTGGATCGCAGACCATCGGCCCACCAAAATCAAAGGCGGATGCAGCGGCGCAGAGAATGGGTTCGGTGACAGGTTTCATTTGAAGTTCCTCGTTTCTTTATCTTTCATGCCGTTTTGCCGGGGCAGGGCGTTGTCCCTGCCGTACCTGACGGCGGTATTCGTTGGGAGTCAGCCCTTCCGCTTTGCGGAAGCACTGGGAAAAATAACTGGGGGACGAAAAGCCCATTAGTTCGCTGATCTGAGCCAAGCTGTAACCTGTATTGCCCAGCATATATTTGCTTTCCTCAATGCGGCGGCAATTCAGATAGGTGATGGGAGAGATGCCGTACTCCTTTTGAAAGGTGTGGGCCAGATAATACTTATTGATGTGTGCGATCTCTGCCAGACGGTCAAGCGAGATGTCCTCCCGGAAGTTGCTGTCCAGATATCGCTTGATCTCTACGCACTCCCGGCTGTCAGACCGTGGCGTTTCTTCCACCTGCAAAGAGAGCGTTGTGCAGCGTACCAGCCAGATCAGCAGCACCTCCAGCAAGTCCTGACAGACGGTTTCGCAGCCATCCAGACTGCGGTCGGCTTCAGCAAGCAGCATATGCAGCAGAGTGACCATCCGTTCCCGGTTTTCACGGCAGTTGAAGATAGCATAAGAAGAATCAGCCTTGCCGAATAAGATCTCAATGCCAGCCACACCCAGAACGATATATTCAAGCGGTGAAGCGTTCAGACTCAATTCCGTGTGCTCCACCTGTGGATTGACGATGACCATATCATCCGGCTTGACCGGGGACAGCTGCCCGCTCAGGTAGAACTGTCCTTCTCCGCTCAGGCAGTAGAACAGCTCCGTGCAGGAATGGGTGTGAGCCGTGCTGTTCCAGTCGCCGCCGAATTTGCTTTTGCTGATGTACAGCAAGCGAAAGGACTCACGGGGAGCGGGAGCATGACGGATATCAAAGCGTTCGGTGCTCATAACAGGCTCCTTTACAGCGAAACGCAATAAACATAAAAACAAAAACAAGAAGCTAAAAATATAATCGCAAAAACCGATGCGTTGAATCGTGCGTTTTTTTCATTATAGGGGCAAAGAAGAAAAAATGCAAGCCCTGATTTTGGACAGGATAAATATTTTTGATGCCGTTAAAGAATAAAAATATGTCAAACCGGTTACAAACGGGAAGAATGTACCAAAACAGACGGGACGAATTTAGTGCTTTTGCTGAAGGAAAATTCTAAAAAGCAAGATTTATAAAAAACGAAACAACAAACATCTTGTTGCAAAGGGTGAAAACCTCTATATTGAAGTCAATAAATCACACGACCCCCTCGGACAAAACCTGTTTGTCCCGGTTGTGGTTTTGAACGGAATCTTTATGATGGAGGATACACTATGAAACGCATTTCTCGTCGCAATTTTCTGAAAGCGGCTGGCGTGGGTGCCGCTGCACTGAGCCTGGCTGCCTGTGGTGGTGCTGCCAGCTCCACCGCGTCCAGCACGGCATCTTCTGCCGCTGCTTCTTCCGCAGTGGCTGCGGACGTCACCATCAAGGTTGCTGCCATCGAGACCGGCTACGGTGCTGAGATGTGGAAAAAGGTCACCGAGGCCTTTACCGCCCAGACCGGCATCAAGGTGGACCTGACCACCGACAAAAAGCTGGAGGACGTCATCGGCCCCTCCATGCAGGGCGGCGACTACCCCGACGTGGTTCATCTGGCCACCGGCCGTGAAGCTGCCCTGACCGAGCAGTTCATCAAGGGCAACCTGATCGCCGACATCACCGATGTGCTGAGCATGACGGTTCCCGGCGAGAGCAAGAAAGTCAGCGAGAAGATCGCCGGCGGCTTTACCGACACCTCCCTGACCAACCCCTACGGCGACGGCAAAACCTATCTGGCTCCCATGTTCTACAGCCCCTGCGGCCTGTTCTACAACGCCGGTTTCCTGAAGGAAAAGGGCTGGGATGTGCCCACCACATGGGATGAAATGTGGGAACTGGGTGACAAGGCTGCCGCTGAGGGCACCTACCTGTTCACTTACCCCACCACCGGCTACTTTGATGCGTTCTTCTATGCGCTGATGTATGCAGCAGGCGGCCCCGACTTCTTCAACAAGGCGACCCATTATGAAGAAGGCATCTGGGATACTGCCGAAGCACAGACCTGCTTTGACATCGTGACCAAACTGGCCTCCTACACCAACCCCATCACTCCGGCACAGGCGAACGATCAGGACTTTACCCAGAATCAGCAGCTGGTGCTGGATAACAAGGCTCTGTTCATGCCCAACGGTACCTGGATCGTGGGCGAGATGGCCGAAGCTCCCCGTGCGGATGGCTTCGAGTGGGGCATGACTGCTCTGCCCGCAGTCAAGGCTGGCGGCGATCAGTACAGCTATACATGGTTTGAGCAGGCATGGATCCCGGCAGGTGCGGAGCATCAGGATGCCGCCAAGCAGTTCGTGGCTTACCTGTACAGCGACGAAGCCTGCAAGCTGTTTGCCGAGAGCGGTGCGATCCAGCCTGTGCTGGGCATCGCCGACAGTCTGGAAGGCGACAACAAGATGTTCTACTCCATCTACGACAACGGCGCAAAGGCAGCTATGGGCAACTTTGCTTCCTTCACTGCCATCCCCGGCGTGGAAGTGCGCACCGTGTTCTTCGACCCTGTCAACTCTCTGGTGTCCGGCAGCATGACCGAGCAGCAGTGGATCGACGGCATCAAGTCCGCCAGCGACCAGATGCGCGCCAACATCATCGAGTAAGAACGAAGCTGCATCCGAAAACAGCTTCCAAGGCCCTGCCCAGCGGAGGCGGTTTTGACCGCCTCCGCTTTTTTGGGTTTCTGGATTCCAGTAGAAAGGAACGGTTTGTCTATGAAATCTGACAAAAGCCGCAAACGGTTCGTGTTCCTCTGTGTGGCACCGGCCACCATCCTGTTTTTCATTTTTATGATCTTGCCAACCCTCAATGTGTTCCGCATGAGCCTGTATGAGCGTGGAGCCTACTCGCCAAACGAAACCTTTGTCGGGCTGAAAAACTTTCAGCATCTGCTGAAGGACACCCAGTTCATCCGCTCCATGCAGAACATGATCCTGCTGGTGGTGGTCGTTACCATCATCACCTTTGCGTTTGCGCTGGTGTTTGCAGCCATCCTGACCCGCGAAAAAATCAAGGGGCAGAATTTCTTCCGCATCATTTTCTACATCCCGAACATCCTGTCTGTGGTCGTCATCTCCGGTATTTTCTCTGCCATCTATAAGCCGGAGAATGGTATGCTGAACAGCATCATCGGGCTGTTCCGGGATATGACTGACCCTATCCTCTGGAAAGGCGAAAAGCTGGTCATTCCGTCCATCATCATTGCAATGGTCTGGCAGGCTGTGGGCTACTATATGGTGATGTATATGGCTTCCATGTCCTCGGTGCCTGCCAGCTTGTACGAGAGTGCCAATCTGGACGGAGCGGGCCGTCTGACCCAGTTCTTCCAGATCACGATTCCGCTGGTCTGGACGAACATCCGTACCACCCTGACCTTCTTTATCATTTCCACCATCAATATGGCGTTCCTGTTTGTCAAGGCGATGACCAGCGGCGGGCCGAACGGTGCCTCGGATGTGGCTCTGAACTATATGTACAGCCAGAAAGATGCAGGTCTGTACGGTTACAGCATGGCAATCGGTGTGGTTATCTTCCTGTTCTCGTTCGCCTTGTCCGCCTGTGTCAATCGTGCCACCAGCCGTGAACCGCTGGAGTTTTAAGGAGGAAAACTATGAAGAAAACGGAAGAAAAATCCTCCCGTTCGGCGGAGGGCCTGTACAAATTTTTTATCTATTTTGTGCTGATCCTGCTGGCTGTGACGATCATTGTGCCGGTGGCATGGGTGTTTATGGCATCCATCAAGCAGAACTCGGAGTTCTACGGCAATCCGTGGGCACTGCCTGCCGGATTCTACTGGCAGAACTTCGTCAATGCGTGGAATGGAGCCAAGATGGGCGAATATATGCTCAACTCCGTTCTGGTCACAGCACTGGCTCTGGTGCTGCTGCTGGTGATTGCGCTGCCGGCAGCTTACTGCCTGTCCCGTTTCCGGTTCAAGGGGTGCAAGCTGCTGAACACGCTGTTTATGGCAGGTCTGTTCATCAATGTCAACTATATCGTAGTTCCCATCTTCCTGATGCTGCGTGATGGTGATGTGTGGCTGAAAAACCATATCGGCAGCGGCTTTTTGCTGAACAACCTGTTCGTTCTGGCGGTCGTGTATGCAGCTACGGCGCTGCCCTTTACCATCTATCTGCTGTCGGGCTATTTTGCCACTTTGCCCCACGACTTTGAAGAAGCAGCCTACATCGACGGTGCCAGCTATTTCTCTACAATGACCCGTATCATTTTCCCAATGGCGAAGCCGTCTATCATCACCATTATTCTGTTCAACTTCCTGTCTTTCTGGAATGAGTACATCATCTCCATGACCCTGATGAGTTCCACCAACGCACCCCGTACTCTGCCGGTGGGTCTGCTGAATCTGATGCAGGCTCAGCAGAGTGCTGCGCAGTACGGCACCATGTACGCAGGTCTTGTGCTGGTGATGCTGCCCACTCTGATTTTGTACATCTGTGTGCAGAAGCAGCTGACGCAGGGCATGACGGTGGGCGGCTTGAAAGGATAAGGTGACAAAACATGAAAACATTCTGGAAAACGCATCCTGCCCTGCGCATCGTGCTGATGATCGTGCTGTTTGTGCTGTCCATTGCATTGGTTGTGGCAGGCTGGAAAATGACTGGACAGCTGGCAGGGCTTGGCATCATGCTTGTGGGCGTGGCACTGCTGCTGGCGGTACTGGCCATTTACAACGCAACCTATCAGGATTGAGGATAAGAGAGGAAAACTATGGAAGATAAGTGCAAGACCGGGCGCGTTACCATTCCGACCGACCTGGATGTGGTGCCCGAAACGCTGGAGATTCTGAAAAAGTGGGGCGCGGATGCCATCCGTGACTGCGATGGTACGGATTTCCCGCAGGAACTGAAAAACGCCGATGCAAAGATCTATTCTACCTATTATACCACGCGCAAGGATAACGCATGGGCCAAAGCAAACCCGGACGAGGTGCAGCAGTGCTACATTATGACGGGCTTCTACACCGCCCCCGGCGACACCGTGACCATCCCTCTGATGAAAGGCATCAGCCCGGAGCTGATGAAAGTGAACGATCACGATGACATCACCCGCTGGTGGGAGGTCATGGATCGAACCACCGGTCAGCCTGTGCCGCCAGAACAGTGGAGCTATGCGGATGGCAGCGTGACCGTGCAGGCGGTGCCGTTCCATGAGTATACCGTGAGTTTCCTTGCCTACCTCATCTGGGACCCGGTGCATATGTACAATGCCACCACCAACGGCTGGACGAATTTCGAGCATCAGATCACCTTTGATGTGCGCCAGCCGAAAACCCACAAATATTCCATGGAGCGTCTGCGGAAATTCATTGCAGAGCATCCGTATGTGAACGTCATCCGCTATACCACGTTCTTCCATCAGTTCACCCTGATCTTCGATGAACTCAAGCGGGAAAAATTCGTGGACTGGTATGGCTATTCTGCTTCCGTCAGCCCCTATATCCTCAATCAGTTTGAGCAGGAAGTGGGCTACAAGTTCCGCCCGGAGTATATCATCGACCAGGGCTACTACAACAACCAGTATCGTGTGCCCAGCAAGGAATACCGTGATTTCCAGGCGTTCCAGCGGCGCGAAGTAGCAAAGCTGGCCAAAGAAATGGTGGACATCACGCACGAGTGCGGCTGCGAGGCGATGATGTTTCTGGGCGATCACTGGATCGGCACCGAGCCTTTCATGCCGGAGTTCAAGACCATCGGGCTGGATGCCGTGGTGGGCAGCGTGGGCAATGGCTCCACGCTGCGCCTGATCTCTGACATTGAGGGCGTGAAGTACACCGAAGGCCGTTTCCTGCCGTACTTCTTCCCCGACACCTTCCACGAGGGCGGCGACCCGGTGCGGGAAGCCAAGGAGAACTGGGTTACAGCCCGCCGCGCTATCCTGCGCAAGCCCATCGACCGCATCGGCTATGGCGGCTATCTGAAACTGGCCTTGCAGTTCCCGGAGTTCGTGGACTACGTGGAGAGCGTCTGCAACGAGTTCCGCGAACTGTACGAGAATATCAAGGGCACTACGCCTTACTGTGTCAAACGGGTGGCCGTGCTGAACTGCTGGGGTAAAATGCGGGCTTGGGGCTGTCACATGGTGCATCACGCCCTCTATTACAAGCAGAATTACAGCTATTCGGGCGTGATCGAAATGCTGTCCGGCGCACCGTTTGATGTGAAATTTATCAGCTTTGAGGATATCAAGAACGATCCGAAGCTGCTGGATTCGTTGGATGTCATTATCAATGTCGGCGATGCAGACACCGCCCACACTGGCGGCATCTGGTGGGAAGACCCGGAGATCTCCTCTGCTATCCGCAAGTTCGTCTGGAACGGCGGCGGCTTCATCGGCGTGGGTGAGCCTTCCGGTCACCCGTATCAGGGCCATATCCTCCAGATGGCCAGTGTTCTGGGCGTGGAGGAAGAAAACGGCTTTACCCTGAACTACGACAAGTACAACTGGGAAGAGCATCCGAATCATTTCATCTTGCAGGATGCTGACCAGCCCATCGACTTCGGTGAGGGAAAGAAGAACATTTATGCCCTGGAAGGCACCGAAGTGCTGGTGCAGCGGAATAAGGAAGTGCAGATGGCGGCACACGACTTCGGCAAGGGTCGTGCCGTGTACATCAGCGGTGTGCCTTACAGTTTTGCCAACAGCCGCACCCTTTACCGAGCCATCTTGTGGAGTGCCCACAGCGAGGAGGAACTGCACACTTGGTTCAGTTCCAACTACAATGTGGAAGTCCATGCTTATGTCAAAAATGGCAAGTATTGCGTTGTGAACAACACGTACGATCCGCAGGATACCACAGTTTATACGACGGATGGCAACAGCTTTGACCTGCATCTGGATGCCAATGAGATCAGATGGTATGAAATTTAAGTTCTCCTTCTTATCAATCCGTGCAGTGAACGACCACTGCACAGCATAAGAGAAAACGGTGACGTTCCACAATGCGGAAAGTCACCGTTTTTCTTAAATTTCCCAGGAGGCAACAATGCTTCTTTCTGGTTTTTGGGGGTCAATGGTTACTTCGATAGGCGTTCCTTTGGATAGGAGAGGATTGAACCAGAACCAATGGGATTGTCCATAGTAAACATCTTTTCCGACTTTACCGTGTGACAGATGCCTGGGTGAAAGGTCATTTGTCAGGGTCGTTTGACCACAATGCCCGCCAGTCACGAACAAGGCCCCGCCCTGCACCGCACGGGAATGTGTGCGATGCAGGGCGGGGCTTGCTGCTTGTTAAGCTTCCGGTTCCGCCTTGGCGGCGTCGAGGAAGGCTTTGATCTTGTCGATCTGGATCTGTGCCACGGCGCGGCCGGTCTCGTAGACGCGGCGGAGCTGATCGGGGTCACGCTCCATGGCGCCGATCTCCAGCGGGATGGGCGGGCGGATGACGTAATCGGCACCGGCCTGTTCCAGCATGGAGATGTAGCTCAGCGTCTCGTTGTAGCGCTCGTGGCGGTCGGCCACGGCCTCCACAAAGGCCGGATAGCGCAGATAGCGCGCCCGGATGGCGGGCAGCAGGGGGTTCTTCTTCTTGACGAAGCTCTTGGGCTGGGTCAGGATGATGAGATTGCGCTTGTAGCCGATGGACTCAAAAAAGCGGATGGGGATGGAGTCGGCGACGCCGCCGTCCAGCAGGCCGTAGTGGCCGATCTGGACGATCCTGGCGGCCAGCGGCATGGAAGCCGATGCCTCCATCCAGCGGACGTCCTCGGCGTCACCCGTGCGGCATTTGTGGTAAATGGGTTCGCCGGTCTTCACGTCCGTGCAGACGACGAAAAAATCCATGGGCGAGGCCGCAAAGGCCGTTTCGTCAAACGGGTCCAGCTTTTCGGGGACATCGTGATAGCAGAACTGTTCACTGTACAGATTGCCGGTGCGCAGCAGATTCTTAAAGCTGGCATAGCGCCGGTCGTTGCAGTACTGGGTGTTGTAGCGGATGGCGCGGCCGATCTGATGCGACTTGTAATTGCAGCCGAACACGGCACCGGCCGACACGCCGATGGCACCGTCTACCGTGATGTCATGTTCCATCAGCACATCCAGAACGCCTGCGGTGAACATACCCCGCATCGCGCCGCCTTCCAAGACCAATCCTGTTTTCATATGGTGTTGCTCCTTCTTGTCCTTCGTATCCCACAGTGCGGGAGGCTCTCCACGACCTCCGCAGCTCCTCGGCCTCGTATTCCGAGGATTACCTTCAGTATACTCGAATTTTTGGAGAAAACAAGAGAGAAATTGCCCAAAAGACCTTGAAATCTGGTAGGGGAATCCGGTATACTAGGTGAAATCGAAATGCTGTATCAAAAGCTTGGAGGAAGAGACTGAAATGAAACTGCTGGAAGATCGGATTCGCAAGGACGGCATCGTGCGCGAGGGCAACGTGCTGAAGGTGGACAGCTTCATCAACCACCAGATGGACATCCCGCTGTTCCGTGAGATGGCAAAAGAGTGGAAGCGCCTGTTTGCAGGCAAACCCATCAACAAAGTGCTGACCATTGAAGCCAGCGGCATCGGCATTGCAGCAGTGGTCGCCAGCGAGTTCAATGTGCCGGTGGTCTTTGCCAAAAAGTCCATGAGCATCAATCTGGACTACAACAATTACGAGACCAGGATCCAGTCCTTCACCCACAAAAAAATCTATAACGTCATCGTCTCCAAAAAGTTCCTCACCCCGGAAGACCATGTCCTCATCATCGACGATTTCCTGGCCAACGGCTGCGCCCTGATGGGCCTGCTGGAACTGGCCAATGAGGCCGGGGCCACCGTCGAGGGCATCGGCATCGCCGTCGAGAAGGGCTTCCAGCAGGGCGGCGAGCTGATCCGCAGCAAGGGCATCCAGCTGGAGAGCCTCGCCATCGTCGAGTCCATGGATGCGGCCACCGGTGAGATCCGGTTCCGCGAGCAGCCGCAGCAGAATTAACAACGAACCTTCAGACCGCTTCGGCGGTCTTTTTTTGTTAGGGTGTATCTGAAAAGTCGAAAATATAGTCTATTTCTACAAACGCAGCCGGATTTTGCGTTAAAAAGCCTTGAAATCCACAAAGGATTCCTGCGGCTCTTTGCCTTAAATCCTGCTTGTGTTTGCGAAATATCCGTCATTTTCTTTGTTTTCAGACACACCTTAGGCGCCATCGAAGCTGTCGCCGTCGGCGGGGAGGTCGGCGGCGGTGGGCTCGGAGGCAGCTGCATCCAGATCGGAA